>Ga0316605_10000811_pt1 | contig 19269 bp, 21 predicted proteins | sample OWC_soil_day20_n_FD_207666 | JGI IMG/M metagenome (GOLD analysis project Ga0316605, IMG submission 207666) | Wetland soil microbial communities from Old Woman Creek delta, Ohio, United States - OWC_soil_day20_noCT | ecosystem: Environmental > Terrestrial > Soil > Wetlands | place: USA: Ohio...
CAATTGAGAAGGAGGGATAATGGGAATAAAGGAGATCCACGACGGAATATTTCTCATCGCCAGTTCGAATATTACAGATGCAAAGGACTGCTGCGTTTATCTTTTGAATCTCGGTGAACTCGTCCTTATAGACACGGGCGCAGGGTCGAGCGTTGACTCAATCATTGCGAATGTAGACAGACTCGGCTTCAAGACAACCCCTCTGTCTACAATCATCCTGACACATTGTCATATCGACCATATCGGCGGAGCCGCCGCCTTGCAGAAAAAATACGGGGCCAGGCTCATTATGCATGAACTCGACGCAGCGCCCCTTGAGAGGGGGGATCAACGCATGACTGCGGCACACTGGTACGGAGTAAACTTTCAGCCCCTGCCGGTCGATATCAAATTCACGGGACTTAAGCATGCCATCTCCATAGGCACTCATGAACTTGTCCTCCTCCATACCCCCGGGCACACACCGGGGTCAATTTCGGCCTATATTGATAAATCCGGAAAGCGTGTACTCTTCGGCCAGGACATACACGGTCCCTTCCTTGCCGATTTTGGGTCCAACACGCGAGACTGGACAAACTCCATGAAACGTCTTCTCGCCCTTAATGCGGATATTCTATGTGAAGGTCATTTTGGGATCTATCAATCCAATAAGAAGCTGACCGCATATATTGAACGCTACCTCGAGGAATATGGAGAAGAGGAATAATGGGTTACACGTAATGGGAATACACGATGTTTGCCTATTGCCTGTAACCCGCCGCCCATGACCTATCTTCCTTTGTTTCACGTGCAACATCATGTTTTATCAGTGATTTCAGTGCGTTAGAATGCTTATGATTCCCGTGCCATATCAGTATCTCTGTACAGCATTTCTTTTTCGATGTCCCGGATCTTTCTTGCCAGGACATTCCTGACCTCGCTTCCCTGTCCATAAACTGAACTGATGCCATCGCAATCGTCTTTCGGGCCCTGTCATTCTCCGCTTCCCACACACGAAGGATCCGACCATTTATCGAATACACAGTTGTATCCTCATGGGGGATCTCCGACATCGATCGTTTACCCCTATGGTCTGTGCTGATAACGATGTTTAAGTTGAGCCCCGGTCTGATGTTCATTCTGACGGGCTGAAAAACCACCGAGGCTTGTCTTTAGTTGTCAATCAGCGCGGATACGCCGCTATGACGAGAACCATGGTCACTTCGTCCGTCCGGTTTTCCAGGGCATGCGGCTCACCGGCAGGTATCCATATCGAATCACCCGCTTTAACCTCACGGATCTCACTGCCGACCTTCATATGCCCGGCACCCTTGTATATATGATAAATCTCCTCCACCCCATCGATGTGCTCCTCGATCACCCGTCCGGGCTGCAATGTTGCATATGCCAAAAACTCAATCCCCTCCAGATGGCGGCTCGTCATGATCATCCACGCATCGGCGCCTCCATGCGCCCGGTATCGTGTCTGTAATACTTCAGGGTCATCAAAATTTCTGACTATCATATCTCTCCTGTTCATCTATAAATATCGGCAATTGCGCGCTACCAAATAACCCCTGTCTTCCGCTTCTAAGGAAGATGTTTTTTTCCCAATATATCCGGAGGCTTGTCATATCTCGAACCTTACAGCGGCTTTGCTCAGGATTTTTCCATTATGAAGCGATATCCCTTCAATGTCAATATTTTTCACGGCGCCCTGTCATCCCCTCATTGACACGTCTGCTTTGATTTTGATAAAGTTCCCTAGCTTTCGCAATAAGGGATCTCATGGATATATCGAAGCGAGCGGACCGGATATCACCCTTCTATGTTATGGAGCTTTTGGAAAAAGCCCGTGCGATGGAATTGCAGGGCCACAGGATCATCCATATGGAGGTCGGCGAGCCCGGCTTTGAAACGCCCGGCCCCATAAAACAGGCTGCTATAGACGCTCTTAATGACGGCAAGACCTTTTATACCCACAGCCTCGGCATTCCCGAGTTACGGCAGGCGATATCCAACGATTACGCTGAATCTTGCTGCGTCCATATTTCACCTGATCGCATTATAATTACGACCGGGTCGTCCGGCGCATTCCTTCTCATCTTCACTGCCCTGCTCGAACCCGGCAGGACACTTGCCCTGTCCGACCCCGGCTACCCATGCTACAGAAATATCGCCTCGCTCACAGATTGCACCATAAGACCCATTGAAGTGTCCGCAGAAACCAATTACGAGATCCTGCCCCAATATCTCGACGCCATCCCGTCCCCCGATCTTCTTGTTATCGCGAACCCGTCCAATCCCACCGGTTCAGTCTACCGTCCCGAAACAATCACTGCCCTTCATCAACGCCTGACCGCTGCCGGCGGCCTTCTTATCATTGACGAGATCTATTCCGGGCTCACGTACGATGTTCCTTTCTCTTCGAGCGCATCCATCTCCGATGATCTCATTCTCATAAGCAGTTTCTCCAAGGCATACGCAATGACCGGCTGGCGGCTTGGCTGGATGATCGTTCCACCGGACCTTGTTCGCCCCATCCAGAAACTTGCACAGAACCTCTTCATAGCGCCTCCTTCAATTTCCCAGTACGCCGCGCTCGGCGCCTTCGGCGATAAGGAAGGGCTGATGAAAATGCGCGCCTTATATAAGGAAAGAAGGGACTTCCTGGTCCCCCGTCTTAAGAGTCTCGGCTTTGTGATCCCTCGTGTTCCCGACGGGGCATTTTACATTTACGCCGGTATCGAGAATTTCGGCATGGACAGCATGACCTTTGTCGAAAGGGCTCTCAGTGAGGCAAAGGTTGCAATCACCCCCGGGTACGACTTTGGTATGATCGGGGCATCATCACATGTACGATTTTCCTATGCCGATAGTCTCGATAATCTTAAAGAAGGTTGTGATAGGCTCGAAATCTGGCTCAAACACAATTGAACGGTAATTACCTTAAAACCTCTGATGTTTTTCTGCTTCCCTGCAACATATCCATAAACCGGTACATCCAGACTCGCATTGACCCTGACCGTCAGGGTAATACAAAACAATTTCCTCTCACGGCCCCGTCCCAGGCATAGCCAGCAACAGGTCATTTACTCATTTTGGCGAAATGACGGAAATAGCCTTAGAGGTGAAAAAAACAGGCCGGCCAGTCCCGGGGCAGCCGCTATCTGTCGGCAAACGATCTCTTAAAACCGCCCTGAACGGCCTTCTTTCTCAAATGTAATATTTTGTTATTGCCGAAAACGAGCATCTTGCGTAAAACTTCTCTAATACATTACCGATGAGGTCGTGAATGAATACAGGTATTATAAAAGACCCCTTGTACCTCGAGCACATCTGCGGCGAATATCACCCCGAAAGCCCCGCGCGGCTTACCCATATATATTCCATGCTGCCGTCCATCGACACCGAGGGCATTAAATATATTAAGCCGAGATCTGCCTCGCACGAAGAAATATCACGTATCCACGATATTCCCTATATTAACGGGATCGCCGCCACCCGCGGCACCTTTGCCTCCCTCGACCCCGATACCGGTGCATCCCCGAAGACATACGAGGCTGCGCTTCTTGCCGTTGGAGGCTGTTTGAGCCTCGCTGATTCAATTATGTCAACGGAGCTTTCAAACGGTTTTGCTCTCATACGGCCTCCCGGCCATCATGCCGAAAGATCACGATCGATGGGCTTCTGTATATTCAACAATATTGCAGTTGCTGCCCGCTATCTTCAGGTTGAAAAAGGCCTGGAACGTATATTGATAGTCGATTTCGATCTTCATCATGGCAATGGCACGCAGAAAAGTTTCTACTCCGATCCTTCGGTCTTATACCTTTCTACGCACCAGTTTCCGTATTATCCGGGAACAGGCTGGTATGAAGAAACGGGAGGCGGTGCTGGATCCGGATACACCGTTAATGTCCCTATGGGTTATGGTATGAACGACGATGATTATGTATTTGCCTTTCAGCAGGTCCTGGTCCCGATAGCTGATCTTTACAAACCGGACATAATACTCGTCTCGGCAGGATTCGATATATATTACAACGACCCTCTCGGCGGAATGTCCGTTACCGAAAGCGGCTTTTCGGAACTCGCGCGTATAATTCTTGATATCGCTCAACGCTGCTGCACCTCCGGGGCACTTTTCGCCCTGGAGGGCGGTTATGACCCGCCTGGTCTTGCCCGCTGCGTCAAAGCGGTCATTGCTATGATGAAAGGTTGCCCTGAATTTCACTATGAGAAGAAACGCGATCCTTGTCGAGGGATAATAGACCGGGTAAAAGATATAAAGAAAGCATTAAGCCCGTACTGGGGAAGCTTTTAGGCTTCGTCCTTCCACACCATTTCCTTCAGTTCTTTTCCAACCTTGAAATAGGGAAGGCGTTTTGGCTCCACCTGCACGGTCTCGCCACTCTTCGGGTTCCTGCCCCTGTATGCCTTGTATTCCCTGAGAGTGAAACTACCGAAACCTCGGATCTCAACACGTTCATTATCTATTATTGCCTTTTTTATGCTGTCAATGATCGTATCGACGGCGATCTTTGCTATTTTCTGGTTTACATTTATATCTGTCGCAAGCTTGTTGATTATATCCATTTTATTCATGGAGACCCCTCCTATTCAACTTTCTGAAATATATTTACAGGCATTCTTGAAGATCTTAAGTCCGTCTCCCTCTTCCTCAAGTTTTTCCCGTGTCCACCGCGGGTGCTGGATCCGGCGGACAAAAGCTTCGGGGTGCGGCATAAGCCCGAATATTCTTCCCGTGTCATCGCATAACGCCGCAATTGAATCTACGGACCCGTTCGGATTGTCCGGATATGCTGCCGTTACAGCCCCGGCATTATCGGCATATTGCAGGACTATATTGCCCCCAGCCCTCATCGATGAAAGGCTTTCCGCTGAGTCAACAACGCATTTACCCTCACCATGTCGCACAGGAAGATAAATTTTATCCATATCATACGTAAATATGCAATGAGAAAATCGATTTGCTTTCAGATATGTCCAGCGATCCTCGAACCGTCCGGAGTCATTGGCTGTAAGGGTCGCCGTTTGTAACCCGTATTTGTTTCCGATGGCAGGCAATAGTCCTGTCTTTATCAGCAACTGAAAACCATTGCAGATGCCAATGATGATCTTTCCGTCATCGACAAACTTCACGAGTTCGTCGATAAGGCGCCTGTCTGTCCCCGCCATTTTCTGGTATTTCCATTTAACACTCTGGGCTCTTGCGGAACCAAGGTCATCCCCGTCGAGAAACCCGCCCGGGAAATTTATAAAGCTGTATTTGTGGATTTTCCGCGCACCTTCAGCAAATTCATCGATATGAATCAATTCCGGGTCAAAACCGGCGAGCCTGTTGGCATATGCCGTCTCATGCTCGCAGTTTATACCGTTTCCAAAAAATATAAGGCTCTTAGGTCGTTTTCGTATCATGTCGCGTAACTATGCAAACCTGCCAGAAAGAAGTTGACCCCGAAATACGTCATGATAACGCTCGCAAATCCCACGATTGACAATATCGCTATCCGCTTGCCTTTCAAGCCGCCCGTAAAGCGCAAATGCAAAACAACCGCATAAATGATCCACGTTATTAGCGACCAGGTTTCTTTAGGGTCCCAGCTCCAGTATGATCCCCATGCAAAATGGGCCCACACGGCTCCGGTAAGTATACCAGATGTCAGCATCGAAAAGCCAATAATAATACTCCTGTAATTGATGTCTTCCAGGTTCTCGCGGGTCGGCATGATCCCACCCCAACTGAAAAAATACAATGCCCCGCATATAAAAGAAACGGCAAATGCGGCATATCCGAGAAAACACGTTATTACGTGAATGTGCAGCCAGTTGCTCTGCAAGGCCGGTATCAGCGGCTGAATAGCTCTTTCGACCCCCTGCGAAAGAGAGGCATATGCCATGAGCATAAGCGATACACCGGCAGTAATGAATGTAATTACCGGATATAGAGATCGTTTTCGCATGCATATCATAAAAACGGATATAGACCAGGAAAAAAATATGAGAGACTCGTAGTAATTCGACAGCGGAACATGGCCTATTCCAAGCCGGTACGATAATGCCCACCGCATAAGCATTCCTGCCGTCTGAACGGTCACGGTGCCATACAGGACATACTGGACCGCCTTGAGCAGCGGTTTTTTCTGCCAGACGAAATACAGGATATGAACAAAGAATAACCCGAGGTACATTATCGTCGCCAATCCGAGTAGAGTGTGGTCGGTGATCATGCAAGGCCTCCGCCGATCTTCTTCATATCCTCCACGAAGCCTTCCTTATTTCGGGAGGCCATCCCGGCCACAATTACTGCATCCCGATCTTCAGCCAGATATATCCTTCGATATGCGGTGAAAAAATTTACATAGAGCCCGATAAGCATCATTATAAACCCGCAAAGCACGATGGGTACTCCGGGGTCGCGCGACACCTCGAGCCCGGTATGATATTGCCCGCCTATATTCTCCAGAGATATCTTCGATCCTTTTACCGTATGGGACCTCATTTTTTCCACATTGCTCAGAAACCACACTGTTTTCGGCTCGTCCGCATCCATATATGCGACCATTACGCCGGGCCCAAAATTATGGACATCCTCTGCATACCGAACCACCATGAAAGGGACCTTCGCCTCCCGGGCGACCTCCTCATCGCCAAGCTCGATCGTCCTGCCGTCTTCCTTGAACGTATAGACGTTGGACCGGCCATAGCTCGACTGATAAAAGTATATGCCCTTGTAAGAGAAAGGCTCATTCACACGAATCCGGCCCTGCTTGACGACGCTGCCCTTCTCGTCCAGGATCTCGATATCGCTCGCATATTCTTTCGGCTGGCCTGACGGGTAAAAACTAACCCGAAAATCGGTGCATTTCACCGTAAAACCAAACACGACAGCGGATTGCCCGGGTTTCCGGGATTGTGCAGCAGACGCCTCATCTCCCGGACGAAGCGCCAGATAGGCCTTAAATCCCGATATATTCCCGATGAGGCCCCCGATGAGGATGAATAGTACGCTCGCATGGATAACAATAACCCCATACCGGGAAAAACGCCCTTTCTCAAAGATCTCTGTTGTTTCCGATAGGCGTTCCCTCTTGTATGAGGTCCCGATCCTGCGGACAACTTCTTCTTTATTGGCCGGTCCTGTAATAAAGCCGGCCCCGGACGATACAAGCGCGCCAAGCTCGGGGACCTGTCTGCCCCTCGGGGCCGATAATCTTCTTAGCCGTTGAAAAGTACAAAGAAGCAGGTTGATCGTAAAAATGACGATAAGGAAATAAAACCAGGGAGAATGGTAGACATCGTCAAACCCCAGAAGTTTGATGAAATGATATGTTCTTTCCGAATAATGGGAAACATATTCCTCTTCCGATGCCCCCTGCCGTACAAGGCTGCCCACGATGGACGTGCCCGCTATTAATGACAGGGTTATGATCGTAAGGCGAACAGATACAAGAAAACGGAAGACCGGGACTCCCCGAAAAACCGGTTCACCACCCGTTTTATTGCTTTTTGTGGCAGTCATTACATTTGGCTGGCGCGGTCACGTTTTTCGCAACGGATTCCTTATGGCAATCGATGCAATTCTTATGATATGCGTCCTTGATCGGGGGCGCGCCGCTCTTCACATCGTTGCGGTCATGACAGGGCATGCATCCGCCGGGTTCCTTAGGATCTTTGTCCTTATGATGACAGACAACACAGTCGACTTTCGCTTTCTCGGTATGAACCGAATGGGAAAAAGGCACCGGGGGAAATTTCGCTCCTTCGAGCCTCAGCATTAACGATTCGGGACGTGTCTTCTGGGCATATACAACCTGAAACAGGATGGCGACAAAGAATACGATCATTGCCGTACCGACAAAGATCTTGAATTTTTTGTTCATACCTCAATCCTTACAATTCGTCACTATCAAGAATGGTATCCCATACGACTGTCCCAAGTCAAGATTGCCCTGGATCGTTGTCTGTTTGTCACTCTTCTTTTCTATACCCGACGGCTGTATGGTAGGCCGCCCTGTCAAAAAAATAAACCAGGCGCTCTCCAAGCTCGAACATACGGTAAATGTCGACCGCTTTTTCCCAAACGCCGAACGAATATGTGAACATCCACACGTGTTTCTTGAGGAGGCTGAGCGAACTGATCGCTTCTTCCACGGGAACATTACCTTCTCTTCGTTCCTTGCCAAGGCTCCGGTAAAAGGCCGTAAATTCTCCTTCGCTCTTTTCTTTCCTCAGCCAGGAGCCAAATTGCCCGACGATGACCATGGCCCGCTCGCGCAATTCCTTTCTATTAACCGACCTGTAAGAACGGGTGGATGGATTTGTTGTTATATCGTCGAGCCAGAGTTCGACGATCCTGGCCGAATTCTCCTGGACCGCCTGGGCAAGTTCATCAGACAACAGCACTACCGGGTAATCTATCTTGTCCTTGACCGTGCTCTCGACGAAGGTCTCGAAGGAATCATGGATGCTCCAGAGCTCTTTCTTGAGCTCTATAAATTTCTCAATGGCGCTCACCTGCGAATCGAACGCAAGTTTCGGAAGGTTCATAACCGGGAAATAGCGCGCATCCGAGGCGTCATCCCCCGCCTTTTCCGTACCCCCTGTCTTTTCCACCTCGAACGTCACAATGAGAAGTTCGCCATACATGGGATTGATATGCGAACCGACGTCGAGGAGTTGAACTATCTTCCCATTGACCCCCGCTTCTTCCTTAAGTTCCCGCAGAGCGGCATCCTCTATGCTTTCACCGGTCTCTGCAAAACCGATCGGGCAGCACCACATGTCCTTGAAAGGTTCCTTGGCCCTGCGGACGAGGAGCACCTCGCGTTTCTGGTTGACAAGCACTACAGATGCTACAGGAAGGGGATTCTCATAATATATCGTTTTACAGCCGCTACAGACCTGCCGGTGCTTGCCTTCGAGAAAATCCGTGCCAAGCGGTTTCCCGCAATGATTGCAGTAGACTTTTGTTTTCATGTGTACGCCAAAAATATCCGGTCGTTCTTATTGAATTTTAATTTTCCTTTCCGCCCCAGTTCTGCGATCATTTTCTCACGCACAATTCCGGGATCGACGTCCTTTTCGATAAATTCCCTCTTGAAATCGATATACATAGCGAGTGACCTTTCGTCCCCTTCATGAAATACCAGCGAATTTGGATAGTCAATATACTGGATCTCTTTAAAAAAGGGCCGCAAAATATCGCACCCGTTTTCGGCAGAGAAACGTTCGATCACCTTTCTCAAATTCTTAAAATCAAAATAGTGCTGACCTTCCTCAAGCATCGAGGCGCTATGGGTGAGACACAGAAAAAGCCCGCCGGGCTTGAGAAGGCGCGATACCTCGGGAAGAAAAGCCGGAAAAAAGTAGAGTGAATACAGGGAAACGATAAGATCAAACCGTCCGGCAGAAAGACCGGTCGGCGCAGGAAGCATCATCCTGAAGAAGAAAACCTCGCGGGCCTTTGGCCTTGCCGCCGCCAGAAAGGGTGTTTCGTTCTCCTCAAGGCAGTCTATCCCCCCTACCAGATCGAGCCCGCCCGGCATAACCTCTTCAAACCATCCGTATCCGCAACCAAGATCGAGAATCTTTTTTATGTCATGATCCCAGGGGATTGCGTCCCGCACAACCAGCCTGATATCTTCCTGGTTCTCGGAATGATGCTGGATAATGGCGCCCACCTCGGTATGGATTGCCAGATCGGAATAGCTCCGCATGATTTCGCCGGTTTCTGCATGCACCTGTGCCATAATCAAAACCCCCTTACCGCGAAAGCCGGTCTGACAGCGTTCCCTTGCCTTCCCGCAAGATCTCGACCGCATCATCTGCAAGCCTGACGACTGTGGATGGCATACCCCCTAAGATTCCTCCATCCACTATCAATGATATATTTTTTCCAAACGTTTTTTCGATCAACCGAGGGTCCGTGATGATCTCTTCGCCAACAATCCGGGCACTTGTGTTAATAACCGGTCTTTCACACAAATTGGCAATTCCCACAGGCACGGGATGGGCCGGTATCCTCACACCGACCTCTTTTCTGTCCGTCATGAGAAGTTTGGGTATGATCTTCCGAGCCTTGAGAACGAATGTAAAAGGGCCGGGAAGGTACCATTTCACTATATCAAACGAAAAATCGGTCAGAACCGCATAAACGCTGATGTCCTTCATGTCCCTGCATATGATGCTGAGCCGGCTTTTACTGTCGAGGCGTTTCATCGCGTAGAGTTTTCTTATCGATCTTATGTTGAAAAGGTCGCACCCGATCCCATAATATGTATCGGTAGGATATGCAATAATATCTCCTTCCTGCAGGGTGCGGACAATAAGGTCTGTGATCTTTTTCTTCGGCCTTTCCGGGTTCCATTCAACGATCATATCTTTCTCGCTACCAATTGTGCCGTAATCTTGGTTTTTTCCGCGCGGTTATGCGCCCCTTCCTCGTAGTAGATGGGGTCGAATCCGGGAAAAAGCTTCAGAAGTTCTCCGTCATCAAGAAGGAAGGCGGGGTTCCGTTGTCTGTCCACCTCGTTCTGTCTTTTCAGAAAAGTCTCATATATAAGTATACCACCCGTTTCGAGCATTTCCGTAATGTCCCGGGCAATCTCGCGAAGAAGGAAGAAGAACACGATTATCCCGCCGAACGAGCCTTTTTTGAAGGAAAGCTCCTTAGCGTCGCCCTGAATGACATTCATTGAAAGCTCCTGCATTTTCATGGCTTCCCGGGCAAGCTTAATGGCCTCCCATGAACGTTCGAGGCCAGTCATCTCAACCCCCCGCGACGCAAGGTAGAGCGCGTCCGCCCCTCTTCCCATTGCGATATCCAGGACCCGTTTTCCTTCTAAAAGACCACCAAAATTGACGAGAAGATCATGCGGGGGCAAAATGGTATCGTAAAATCCGGTCCGGTATCTCTCATCCCAATCACGTGATGTGGAATCATCTTGTTTTCGCGCCAAACTCGTATGCCCCCGGGCTAAATATTATAGTCCATTACCTGCAGTTAATGGATAGCTTTTTTTTATGCAGGGTGATATATAAGTCCCATGGCCACCAAAATAGTCTTTTTGGACTGCGATGGCACTCTCACAAAAGTCAAGAGCAGCTGGGAATACCTGCATAGACGGCTTGAACTCTGGACGGAGAATGCGGACGAATACCAGGCGCTTTTCAGGCAGGGCCGCATCGACTATCATGAGTTTTGTCGGCGTGATGCCCTTCTCTGGAAAGGCCTCCCGCTCGATACTGTTATGCCGATCATACATGATATACCCTACCAGCCGGGTGCGCGCGAATTTGTCGGTTCTCTAAAGGGAGCCGGGATCATCACCGTTATCATTTCCACGGGCCTGTCTTTCCTGGTGGATAGGGTGAAACGCGAACTCGAAATTGATCGCTCGTTCTCGAATGATCTCGTTGTCAGCCAAAATGTGCTTTCGGGCGAGATACGCATAAATGTCGATTATGACATGAAAGGTGCTATAGTCCGGGCGATGCTTCATGATCTTGGCTTCAAGTTTGACGAGGCTTCAGCGATCGGGGACGGTGAGGGTGATAAGGGGATGTTTGAAGAGGTCGGCTTGCCCATCGGCTTTAATATTAACGGAGTATCCTCACATTTTCCCGGCCGCACCCGGTATATTAATGAATTGTCAGAAGTAAAAGACCTCCTGGGGGTAGCCTGATGAATACGGCAGCATCAAGGCTTGTTCTTCTTGCATGCATATCCCTTGTGTTCCTGGTGCCTTCATGTGCCCCGAAAAAGATCAGAATTTACGATAGCCTGCCCGAAGGCGTGCGCGGCGATATTGTCCAGACGGCTCTCGCTCAGCAGGGAAAGAAATACCGGCTTGGCAACAAGGGACCTGACTCTTTTGATTGCAGCGGCCTTGTCCATTACAGTTACAGGCGGGCGGGCATCTCGATGCCGCCTACGGCTGATGCACAGGGACGTTTCGGTGCGGACATACCGCGTGACTATGTTAAGCCGGGCGACCTTGTGCTTTTCAAGATAAAGAATGATGATCATATAGGAATTATGGTAAGTAATTCGGATTTCATCCACGCGTCAAAATCGCGGGGTGTCGCTGTCGACTCGATCAACCTGCCCTATTGGCGTCGATATCTCACCGGCTTCAGGTGCGTTATCTATTAGGAGGCCATTTCTTTGTCCCGGGTGAATGCTGCGCACCATGCGGCATTAATGCTCGTGATCTCTGCCGGAAACATCTGTAAGATGCCCTGCAGTAAAAACTGTTGACTTGTGAAAAATTGTCCTGTAGAATTGTTTATACGTTACCCGGCACAACACTGTTGACAAGCTTCTCATTTATATTATGAGTTTATTCTAACCTCTGGGGATACTACTAATTTTCCACATATGTTGAAAAGTTGTTGAAAAAATCCATGCCATGTCTGATATCCTATCACAAATAAAGCCGAAAATTGCCTCAATTGTCAGCGAGGACAGTTTTAAAACCTGGATAGAACCCTTAAGTTTTATCGACCTTCAGAACAGCAATTGTCGACTGGGGGTCCCTAACGCATTCTTCCGGGATTGGGTTTCCGAGAATTTTGAATCGATCATCGTTACCCTGCTCAAAGATGTTACAAAAGAGGATATAAAAATTGAATATGTCCTCAGAAGGGATGAAAAAGCTGCTGAAGAAAAGAAAAAGGTCTTTATCAAAAAAAATACCAATTACAGTCAGTTCAATCCCCGATACACCTTTGAAAATTTCGTTGTCGGCTCAAGCAACCAGTTTGCGAACGCTGCCTGCCTTGCCGTATCCACGAATCCGGGGAAAACATACAACCCGTTATTCATATATGGCGGCGTCGGTCTTGGCAAAACCCACTTATTGAATGCGGTCGGCAATTTTTTGGTAAATCATGGCACCATAAACCCCGAACGCATCTGTTATATTACCGCCGAGACATTTACAAATGAACTGATCAATTCGATACGCTTCGAAAAGATGGATGATTTCCGGAACAGGTTCCGAAAGATGGACATAATCCTCATCGATGATATCCAATTCATAGCGGGCAAAGAAAGAACTCAGGCGGAGTTTTTTCACACCTTTAATACCCTCTATGACAACATGAAACAGATCGTCGTGACCAGTGACAAATTTCCGAGGGATATAGAAAACTTCGAAGAACGTCTTAAATCAAGATTCGAATGGGGGTTGGTGGCGGATATCCAACACCCGGACATTGAAACAAAGGTGGCTATTCTCAATAAGAAGGCCGAACAGGAAAAGATTGACCTGCCCCTTGACGTAGCATTTTTTATCGCCACCAATTCAGAAGACTCGATACGGTCCCTCGAAGGGACATTGATCCGCGTTGGAGCGTACGCATCACTTAACAACACCTCGATCACCACGGATCTCGTCAAACAGACCATGGGCCATATTATGAAGGAGAAAAATAAAGAGGTCACCATTGATATGGTTATTAAGGAAGTATGTGCTCATTTTTCAGTGACTCTCTCCGATATAAGATCGAATAAACGTGTACGATCAATAATGCAGCCAAGACAGATCGCCATGTACCTTGCACGGAAAATGACCGATTCATCCCTTGTTAGTATCGGCGAAAAGTTTGGAGGAAAGGACCATGCAACAGTCCTTCACTCCATCCGAAAAATAGAAAGTGAATTAAGTGTTAAAAAGGAGTTGAAAAGTACTGTTGAAAAGATCGTTCAAAAATTAAAGTCAACATGATTCAACAATTTACCAATTTTTTGAACAGTTCATCTTTTAATTTTATCCAAAGGTATCCATGTGTTACAAGGTTTTCAACATTTTAACAGCACTTATCTGTTACGAGGAGTTTAAATATGAAAATAGTACTAGATAAAAATACAATCCTCCAGCCGATCTCAAAGATAGTTTCCATAACGGAAAAAAGGTCGCTTATGCCCATCCTTTCAAACATACTTATTGATTTTGGAAAGGAAAGGACAACCGTATATTCCACAGACCTGGAAGTCAGCGCCATAACCTACATAGATTTTACGACAGACAATGAAAAAAAGGTTGTCGTACATGGGCGTAAATTTCTTGAGATATTAAAAGAACTCGATAATGAAGAGATTGAGTTCGTATTTGAAGATAATGTTATGACCATCAGACAGAAGATGACAGAGATATCCTTAAGCCTTCAGGACCCTGATGAATTCCCGGAAACGAAAGAGATATCCGGTAAAGAGGAATTTGTAGTGCCCGGCAGTATTCTTCTGGAGATGATCGATAAGGTAGAGTTTGCAGTTTCTGTCGATGAAACACGCTATGTTCTCACGGGAATGTATATGAGAGGGCAGGATGGCAAAGTGGCCGTCGTAGGAACGGATGGTTTCCGGATGGCCCTGTATCAGAGGGAGATTGACGGTCTGAAGTCATTCCCGGGTATGACCATACCGAAGCGTTCGGTCAGTGAAGTTGAAAGGGTCATAGAAGAAAATGAAGATGTCCACATCGTGCTGGACGAGAAACATGTTCAGTTCAGCACGACAAGAATGAAGATCATCTCCCGGATAATAGAGGGTAATTTTCCGGACTATGAGAATGTCCTGCCGGCGGGTAATACCAACATAGCAGAAGTCGAGAGGGAATTATTCTTCAAGGGACTCAAGAAGGTTTCTTCGATCATTGGAAGATCAGAACCCGTCAAGATAACATTTGCCGGGGATTCCATGACGATAGAGGCCGAGTCCGATATCGGGCGGGCGAAGGAGATCATCGCAATAAAATACGATGGCGAGCCGGCTACGATGAACTTTAACGTAAAGTTTCTGCTTGACCTCGTGACACATCTCACGACGGACCAGGTCATGATAGCGGCACCCAAGGCATACGGCGCCGTCCTGTTCCATTCGAAAGAGGTGGATGGATATAAGAATATTGTAATGCCGATAAGGATATAACGATGGGTGAATACGGAGCGGAAAGTATAAAAATACTCGGCGGGCTTGATGCAGTCAGGAAAGTGCCGTCGATGTACATTGGGAACACGAATGTTGAGGGTCTGCATCATCTTATCTATGAGCTTGTTGATAATAGCGTAGACGAGGCGCTTGAAGGCTATTGCAACAGGATCGCCGTCACGATTCATCGCGACAACAGTGTTACTGTTGAGGATAACGGCAGAGGTATTCCCGTAGCAATGCATGCTGAAGAGAATATGTCAGCCGTCGAAGTTGTTTTAACCAAACTTCATGCCGGGGGTAAATTCGATAAGGACACATACCGATACTCGGCAGGCCTTCATGGTGTCGGCCTATCTGTTGTCAACGCCTTGTCGGAATATCTCGAGATTGAGATCAAACGGGATGGGAAGGTTTATTTCCAGCATTATGAGCAGGGAAACAGGATGACTGACCTTTCCGTTATAGGCGATACGGAGAGCACCGGCACAAAGGTAAAATTCAAGGCTGACGAAACAATCTTTGAAACGACAGAGTACAGTTATGATACCCTTGCACACCGCATGAGGGAAATATCATTCCTCAATAACGGCATTCATATCCTTCTCAATGACGAAAGAAAGGGCAGAAAGCAGGATTTTAAACACGAAGGGGGCATCAAGTCCTTTGTAAAATATCTCAATGCCAGCAAAACGGTACTCTTTGATGAGCCGATCTTTGTCGTGAACGCAAAGCAAACCCTTGAAGTACTTGAGGTCGCTCTCCAGTACAACGACGGGTATAACGAGAATATTCAAAGCTTTGTCAATAACGTCAATACAAAAGAAGGCGGTACGCATGTAGCGGGTTTCCGGAGTGCCCTTACACGGTGTGTCAATGGATTTATCCAGGCAAATATGCAGGGGAAGATAAAAGAAAACTTGAGTGGAGACGACATCAAAGAGGGCCTTGTTGCTGTAATAAACATCAAGATCCAGAGCCCGCAGTTCGAAGGACAGACCAAAACCAAACTGGGCAACAGCGAGGTAAAAGGCCTTGTGGAATCCCTGCTTAATGAAAAGATCTCCGAACACCTTGAACTCAATCCCCATATCGCCAAGGCAATTATCGGAAAGGCGCTGGAGGCCCGCAGGGCCCGCGAGGCAGCGAAAAAGGCGAAAGATCTGGTAAAAAGCAAGAGCCTTATCGAGAGCGGGGTTCTTCCGGGGAAACTCGCCGATTGCCAGGAAACCAATCCGGTGCAGTGTGAGCTTTACATTGTCGAGGGCGATTCGGCAGGTGGTTCTGCGAAGCAGGGGAGAGACAGAAAAACCCAGGCAATACTTCCCCTAAGAGGAAAAATTTTAAATGTCGAAAAATCGAGGCAGGAAAAGGTCCTGACCAATGTGGAGATACGCTCCATGTATCTTGCGATCGGCATAGGACCCGAAAGCAAAGGACGCCTGCGCTATCATAAGGTCATCATCATGACGGATGCCGATGTCGACGGTTCTCATATACGAACGCTCCTCCTTACCTTTTTCTACCGCCAGATGCCTGATCTCATCGCTGACGGGCATCTTTTCATAGCCCAGCCCCCGCTTTATAAGGTAAAAGCCGGAAGTAAGGAGTCTTATGCCAAAGACGAGGACGAGTTCGAGCGCACGATAACGCAAAGAGGAATGGAAAAATCGCGGTGTGCGGTGAACGGTTCCACACAGGAAGGCCCGGAACTTGCCGAGAGGGTCGGGAAGATCAAGACAGTCGAGAATTTCTTACGCAATTCACTTATTGACGGTATAGATCGGGAAGTATCCCTCGGTCTCATGCGCTTTGACATAACGAAAAGAGAGGATTTTCAGGAAGCGGCGAAACTGGAAGATCTGATAGCATACCTGACATCCCATGGATACACATCCAAACTTAGCAGGGATCGGGAGCACAACCTCTTTTTTGTCGAGGTAGAGGTCCGCGACGGCAAGGGAAGGATCATCCGCATAGAGTACGAATTATGCTCGGCAGGGGATTTCAAGGAAGCATACAGGGCATATGTGGATGTAAGGAATTTTTATGAAGAAGGCGTTCGGGTAACCGACGGCAATAAACCCCCCGTCATATTAAGCCCGGATGACTTTTTACGATATATAATGGACAAGGGCAAGGAAGGGGTACATATTCAGAGATACAAAGGTCTCGGCGAAATGAACGCAGAGCAGCTCTGGGAAACTACCATGAACCCTGAAAAGAGAAAACTTGTCAAGGTGACCATTGAAGATGCGGTCGCGGCTGATCAGGTTTTTACCGTTCTTATGGGAAATAATATAGAGACCCGCAGGAGCTTTATCGAAGAAAATGCTCTGAGCGTCCGAAACCTGGATATATGATAACGATTGGAATAACCGGCATTATAGGAAGCGGCAAATCAACGGCATCACAGGCCCTCAAGAAAAAAGGAATTCCGGTTATTGACCTTGATGTCGTGGCGAAAGAGGTCCTCACGCTTAAAGAGGTCCACGAGGACATAGAGCGCGAATTTGGCCCCGGTTTTGTCGAAAACGGCGGGGTAGTTGTTGAAAAATTGCGGGATACTGTCTTCACGGACAAAGACAGATTGCGGAAACTTGAAGCGATCACGCACCCGAGGATCCTCGGCCATTTATGGCAGACGATCAGGGAACTTGAGAATTCGGGCCGGGAAGTCGTCATTATCGACGGGCCGCTTCTTTTTGAGACCGGGCTTTATAAGGAGCTCGATAGGACGGTCGTCGTCACGGCCGATATGGACATCATTCGCCAGAGATTGAAATTACGGGGCATGGATGCCCAGGATGTAGAAAAAAGAATATCCCACCAGATACCGCTTGCGGAAAAGGAAAAAGTAGCGGATTATGTGCTTCTTAACAATGGAACCAGGGATGATCTGGATCGGGAAATAGATAACCTTATGGAGAGGATAACGAATGGGAGGTAAGAACTCAATGCACCTCAATGACCTAAAAAGCAAAAAGATCGGCGAACTAACACAAATTGCCCGCGATCTCAACATCGAGAATGCCTCGGGATTAAGAAAACAGGAGCTTATATTCTCTATTCTGCAGGCATATGTGGACAAGAATGAGAACGTATATGGCGAAGGAGTCCTCGAAATACTCTCCGAAGGCTTTGGATTCTTGAGGTCGACCGATTCGAACTATCTCCCCGGACCGGATGATATTTACGTTTCGCCGTCCCAGATAAAAAAATTCGGCTTAAGGACGGGTGACACAACGTCCGGGCAGATAAGGCCCCCAAAGGACAATGAAAAATATTTCGCCCTCCTTAAGGTTGAATCGATAAATTTTGACGATCCGAGCGTAGTTCGCGACAAAATAATATTCGACAACCTGACCCCGATATATCCTAACGATCGGGCCAAACTCGAGACAGTTCACGACGGTCTGTCGACGAGAGTCATGGACCTCTTTACGCCGATCGGCAAAGGCCAGAGGGGCCTCATCGTCGCCCCGCCGCGAACGGGCAAGACGATGCTCCTTCAATCGATCGCCAACAGCCTCACAAAAAATCACAAGGAGATATATCTCATCGTCCTTTTGATCGATGAGAGGCCGGAGGAAGTTACCGATATGATGCGCTCCGTCAAGGGAGAGGTCATAAGCTCGACCTTTGACGAGCCGGCCACACGGCATGTCCAGGTGGCGGAGATCGTGATCGAGAAAGCGAAACGTCTTGTGGAACACAAGAAAGACGTCGTGATCCTGCTTGACTCTATTACCCGGCTCGCCAGGGCATACAACACGGTAGTGCCTTCAAGCGGCAAGATCCTGTCGGGTGGAATTGACGCATCGGCAATGCAAAAACCGCGGCGTTTTTTCGGCGCTGCCAAGAATATCGAAGAAGGCGGGAGCCTCACCATAATAGCCACCGCTCTTATCGACACGGGCAGCAGAATGGACGAGGTCATCTTCGAGGAATTCAAGGGAACGGGCAACTGCGAGATATACCTTGATAGAAAACTGGCGGAAAAGAGGGTATTCCCAGCAATAGATATAAACAAATCAGGCACGAGAAAAGAGGAACTGCTTCTCCAGGGCGACGACCTGCAGCGCATCTGGCTCCTCAGAAAAGTGCTTCAGCCAATGAACACGGTGGAGGCCATGGAATTTCTCCTTGAAAAATTGGCCGATACGGATTCTAATAAAGACTTTCTCTATTCGATGAGCAAAGGAGGATAAGAACAATGAAAACAGGAATTCACCCCGAACTGAAAACGGCCACGGTAAAATGTGCCTGTGGCTACACGTTCGAGACCCTTTCGGTCAGGGACAAGATCACAGTTGAAATATGCGCCAAAT
>Ga0316605_10000814_pt1 | contig 19253 bp, 10 predicted proteins | sample OWC_soil_day20_n_FD_207666 | JGI IMG/M metagenome (GOLD analysis project Ga0316605, IMG submission 207666) | Wetland soil microbial communities from Old Woman Creek delta, Ohio, United States - OWC_soil_day20_noCT | ecosystem: Environmental > Terrestrial > Soil > Wetlands | place: USA: Ohio...
TTTACAAATGGCGCATTCCGCAATACAAACTTTGTCATGCCGATGGGAACAGACCTTCAGGACAGACTCTGGGTCTACTACTATCCTGGAGCGGTGGGCATTCTCAATCGCTCCACAGGTCGCTTTTTCAATTTTGGTGCCTCAGATGGTCTCTGTGCGAACATCTATGAGATGGGCCGGCTCCAGGATGGGACTGTTCTCCTCCTCGGTTGGAGCGGGATGAATATCATCAACCCGGAAAGCCTTCGCACAGCGCACCAGATTCCGCCGCTGGTGTTCGGGCGCATCCTCATCAATGATACTTTGAGCGTATCGGGACATAATCCTCCGGATGCAGGACTGGCTCTGGACCATGATCAAAATTCTCTGGAATTGGAATTCTCTGCTATCGATCCCGGCGCAGGACACATGATCGAATACCACTACCAGCTGGAGGGGCTGGAGGATTCATGGGTGCGTCCGGCCGGGCGACGATTCGTTCGCTACCCGGGGCTCGCGCCCGGTGCTTACGTGTTCAGAGTGAGAGCTGTGAGTCAGATGAGCCAGTGGCCGGATCAGGAGCTCGCCCTCTCGATCTCCATCGCTCCACCATTCTGGCGAACATGGTGGGCGTACGCCATGTACGCATCCCTCGCCATCGGACTCCTCCTCCTCGGATATCGCCTGCGGCTGAATCGGCTCCGCCTGGCGCAGCAAGTCGAGATGGAGCACTTTCAATCGGAACGTCTGGCGGAAGTCGATCGACTGAAGTCCCGGTTCTTCGCGAACGTCTCTCATGAGTTTCGGACACCTCTCACACTCATCCTGGGCTTGAATGAACAACTGGCTCAACTTCTGAACGACCCCGTTGGCTTCAAGGGGAAGCAGCAGCTTGTCGCCAGCAACGCAAAGCAGCTCCTCAGACTGGTCAACGAACTGCTCGATCTCTCGAGGCTTGAATCGGGGAACATGAGACTCCAGGTATCCAACGGCGACATTGTCCAGTTCCTTCGCAGAGTCGTCCTTTCATTCGCCTCATGGGCGGAAAGGAAGAAGATCCGTCTCGAGTTCAAGTCCAAAACCGACTCCATCCACGGTCTCTTCGACCGCGAGAAGCTCGAGACGATCGTGAACAACCTGATATCGAATGCACTGAAGTTCACGCCTGAGGGAGGAGAGGTGATGGTGGTAGTGCAGGAAGCGGCAGGCGACCGGCCGCTCCAGCTTACTGTTTCGGATTCCGGTCCCGGCATCCCGGCCGATCACCTCCCACATATCTTCGAACGCTTTTACCGGACCGATGAAGCACACGCCACGGAAGGGGCTGGCATCGGTCTCGCGCTTGCGAAGGAACTGACGGAACTTCATCGCGGAACCATCCGCGTCGCAAGCAGTCCGGGAAAAGGATCTTTGTTCACGGTTGAGATACCGGTCAACAGCGCCGCGTACCGGGTTGAGGAGTTTGTTGAGGGACCTCCCGGGCGAGATCAATTTGAAGTCCCTCCCGCCGGGACTTTGTCGAAGAAGTCCGGACCGATCCAGGGCGCCGCCCCAACCAGCGGCAAGCCGATTGTTCTGGTCGTAGAGGACAACGCGGACCTTCGTCAGCATATTCGGGAACACTTCGAGAAAGAGTATGCGGTTCAGGAGGCTCCGGACGGGAAGACGGGATTTGATCGGGCGGTTGAGATCGTGCCGGACATGGTCATCAGCGACGTTATGATGCCGGAAATGGACGGGATGCGGCTCTGCCGTGCATTGAAGCAGGACATCAGGACGAGCCATGTACCGGTCATACTGCTCACTGCACGGGCCGGTATCGACAGCAAACTGGAGGGGCTTGAAACTGGCGCTGATGACTATGTTGAGAAACCCTTTGATGCGAAAGAGCTACTTGCGCGCGTGCGGAATCTCATTGAACAGCGGCGGGAACTCAGGAAGAGATTTTCCGCCGGGGCGGTCCTGAGGCCGGGCGAGGTGGCGGTAACGTCGCTTGACAACGCTCTCCTCAAGAGAGCCATGGCATATGTAGAACAACGGATCGGGGACGAGACACTCGGCGTCGATGACCTCTCCCGGGAGATGTCTGTCAGCCGCGCAACACTCAACCGGAAGCTACAGGCATTGACGAATCTCTCCCCCGCCGAGTTCATTCGCTACCTTCGCCTCCAGCGCGCCCGCGAACTGCTTGAGAAGAACGCCGGAACAGTAGCTGAGATCGCCTACCAGGTCGGATTCGGGAGTCCTTCCCATTTCAGCGCCGCCTTCCACGAACGGTTCGGCATACCACCCTCTGAAATCCAACCCAAAGCGGAGTAGGCAGGCTCAGTCCTTTTATCGCCTTTAGTGGGCGTTAGCCTCCTTGATTCAAAACTGACTGCTTTTGATCCGCGTTCGATATCACTCCCCCCCGGTCTCCAGACTATATTCTACAGAACCCGTCGACAGCGCTCGGACCTGGGGCTCTTTTTGTCATGATGGAAAGGATTGAGCTATGACCCTTCGAGTCCTTCCACTTTTCTTCGTTCTTTGCGGATTTGCGATCCATGCCGCCCTTCCTCAAGACAGATCCCCTCTGCCGCCTTCGGAAGTGGTGATACATCCGAAAAAGCCTTGCCCCATTATCCCGCCCAACGCAACAACGCATACAGAAAAATCTCTCTACAAGCGCAAATCCGAATGGAAGAAGATCATTGACCAGTTCTGGGGATCCGGGGACCCATACCAGCACAAGCTCAATGTCTTTGACACCTATGCATCGTACGTACGGGCGAAGTGCCCGACATTCGTCTATTCCAGGCTCAACTGGGACTCGGTGGCCACGTACTGGCGATCCAAGATCACAGACTCTACAAGTCGCGGCGCGTTCAATGCGATTATCATGAAGTTGTCTTACGCTTTGAATGACCTTCATGCATGGGCCGCTGACAATGTGGTTGTCTCATCGCCGATGACCCCCAGCACCCCCTATGTTTCCTTACCCTGGGACAACCACGATGTCCGCTACTTCGGGGCCGCACTGACGCTCCTTCCCGACTCATCGCTTCTCGTATACAAGGTCGATCCAAATCATCCTCTGGGGTTGCAGCCTGGAGACAGAGTCCTCGGTTATGAAGGCATTCCATGGCATCGATTGGCCAACGAACTCATTGAAGGAGACGTGGCAACAGAACTGCTCATTGGAGGGGCCCCCAGTTCGGAATTCTATCATCGGATGGTCTGGGCGGGAATGTGCTGGCATCTCTTTGATACGATCGACGTCGTTCGCTATGGAACGGGGCAGGTATTACATCTTTCTACGCTGCCACTCGCCTCCTTGGCTTCTACAGCGCCCCTACTTCAGACCGATCAACTCCCGGTTCCGGGCGTCACCATGCCTTCTGACAATCTCGTGGCGAGCGATGTCAGCTCGGGGATAGTCTCGGGTACCAACATTGGCTACATCTACGTGTATCATCACCGCGATCCGAAGATCTCTGTTCAATTTGAAGCCGCGGTGCACGCATTGGAGAACACGGATGGCTTGATAATCGATCTGCGAACTGATTTGGGCGGCAAGTACGGCCCCGAAAGGGGGATTGCCCGCCTGGTGGACTTCGGTGATTCCACGCTTGTCTCGATGAGGCGATCCACGGCGTCAGATCTCCTAACGAATGTTCCCGCCACAACGCTGGACTTTACAATTCCGATGGATGTGGGGACAGCATATCATCGCCCAATCGCTGTGCTCATCGGCCCGAATTGTGTCAGTTATGGAGACGCGAGTGCATGGGAACTTACTTACGTTCCGAACGTGCGATTCTTCGGAAGATCTACAATGGGTGCGTTTTCCGGCCGCTACTGGAGTGACGGTCCATCAATCGCCGGATATTATCTCAACTCTCCTGACATAGTCATCGTTGACCATCGCTCGCCGGGCAGTCAACTCTGGGCCAGGGAATTCCCCGTGGACGAAGAAGTCTGGCTGACGGCTGACGAAGTTGCCAAGGGAGAAGATGGTGTCTTCAAACGTGCCCTCGCATGGATGGCCACCGTCGGTACTGCACGGTCGACAGAAATCCCTGCGAAGTTCGAGCTGCTCCAAAACTACCCCAACCCTTTCAACCCAAGCACGACGATCAGCTACGCACTTCCTCAGCGATCGCACGTGACGCTCACGGTATTCAACACGCTCGGACAACAAGTGGCGACGCTCGTCAACGGCGAGATGGAAGCGGGGAATCACAAGGTGACGCTCGATGCAACCGGGTTGGCAAGTGGCATCTGCTTCTGCACGTTGCGCGCTGGTGAGTTTCGAGAAACACGGCGGATGATCTTGTTAAGATAGGGACAATTGGCCCTATAGTAGGTGACAGGCCCCTGCACATGACGGCCCGAGGCCGTCATGGATATGACGAAATGTGACGCGGTAGCACGACGTGGCTTGCCCTGACTGTCGCTTACCATGGCCGCATCACTTGGGAGTATCGGTGGAAGCAGTCGCCTCAAGGTAACGTGCAGTAGCGAGGAGATGAATCTGGCAGCAGTCCCGCTGCGTTGCGGCGGGACTGTTTCTTCAAGCGGAGGTTCCAATAAAGTCGCGGTCCCGTCGATACCGGGCGAGGAGTTTCCTCAGGTCACTGAAACAGACCTTGAATTTCAGACGAAAAACTTGCTGTTCGTTCGGGGGACTTGCCTTCAGAAATTCACTTCCAGACCCAGCCTCGCGGACACCGGCGGTTGATATCTGTACGCCTGGCCGTAGGTCGGTTCGAGATAGGTGAATTGTCCGTTGGCGTCCACTCTACCCTTCCATTGCTGAACATCAACTACGGCACGACGGCTGGCGATCTGGAAGACGTCGAGTATGATCCGCCCCCGCGGGGATGCGTCAAAGGGTAATTCGTACGAGAGGCGCGCGCTGAGATCCCAGATGGCGGGTGTCCTTCCTGCCGTCCCACGCGGGGCTATCAGCCCGGTCGGTCTATCAAAGGAATTTGCGTAAACGCTCAACGGTGTTCCGGTCTGTGCAATAAAGTAGGTGCCTATTGCCAGGCCAAAATCAAAACGATACGAGGCGGCGAGTTTGACAACGTGCGTCCGGTCGTTAGGCAGGAGACCCATTCCATACTGATTCGTACTTTCGAGGTCGTCGAATGCGACAGTGACGTTCGGGAATGTGCTGTGAAATGCCGCATCGAATACGCCCCCGAAATTGCCGTAGTTCCTCGACAGCACGTACGATGCAAGGAAATTAAAATGCGGATCGCTGTTTTGCTCGACGGAAATCACGAGAGCAGTATACTCGCGTTTCACCCGCGGCCAGTCCGCGAGCGGGCCCGATCCCGGATTGCCACCCTGCCAGGTGTCCGTCGATGCGATGTACGCGTCATCGATGGCCTGGCGGAGCGTTCGATAGAGTCCTTCCACGCGCAGCCTGATGGCTCCGAGGATCGCCCGTTCGTACCCAAGACTGACTTCGTCGTAGTATTGCCCGTGCAATCCCTGGACGCCCTCCGCAAACGTCGCCTGCCCGGCCGAAATCGTATCGCCTCCGTTCCGGGAGACCCTTGGATCTTGTTTGTACTGTATAGTGTAATAGTAACCCTGGTCGCTGAATCCCTGTGAATTGAAGAGCGCAAATTCCTGTGAATAGCGCCCGAGCGATCCGAATATCTTCTGCGTTCCCTCCTCATCCGGCAACCAGGTGAAGCCCAGGCGGGGCTGCAAGGGCACTGTAACTGTTTGCGCAAGCTCCCCGTTTGAGCCGATGATATACTGACCGTCCCACCGGATCCCGGCATGAAGGCTCACCCTTCGCGAGATCTGCCAGGTGTCGTGAATGAAGACCGATGGAATATTGTTGTGGATGGTCTGATAGCCCGTGCTGTACCACTCGTAGTAGCTCGAGTCGTTTTCCTTACCAATCCCGTGGTTCACATACCGGTTGTCAGTGCCGTTCACTTTGTATTCAACGCCCGCCCTGAGTGAATGCCCGCCGACGAGTACTGTTGCCGCGAACTTTCCGGCAGTGGCGTAACGAAATGAATCCCAGGTGCTGCCCGGCCCGCCGGACCAAACCTCACCGCCCGGTGGATACTCCACGTAGTACGTTTCATCCTTGCCTCGCTGAGTGGCGGGATCGCCTGTATCATGCCGATTGACCCGCGAGATCGATCCCTCGAGAAGGGCGTTCTGCCCGAGTGTGTACGTCCCGTTCAGCGACAGATTGATGCCGCCGAAGCCGATGTCCATTAAGTACGAATCAGGAGTTGTCAGGACGGCCGGCGGAAAGCTCACCCCTCGGCCCACGGCATACTGGGTCGACGGGTCTCCTGTCGCCGTCATGACAAGCCGCAGCTGCTCCGATGCCTTCCATGTCAGTTTTCCTGCGAACGAGTGCACCCGTGTCTTGTCGACGGAGATGCCATACCCGGGGACATCGACATCCCGGTTGGCAAATGTGGGATTGTATGCTGTAAAGAACCAGAGCTCGTCGCGAATGATCGGGCCTCCCAGGCTCATTCCGACATCGTAGTTGGAGAATCCTCCCTGTGTCGGATCGGAAAGACCGACCTCCCGCTCTCCCGCAAACCTGTTGCTGGTGTAAAACCCGAAGACCGAGCCGTGCAATTCATTCGTTCCTGAATAGGTGATGACATTGAGCACGCCCCCCAGCGCGCTCCGGGAACCGGCGTCATACCCACCGGCCCGCACCTCGACTTCCCTGACGAAATTGTACGGCAGCGCAGTCGCACTCGACTGGATAAGTGGATCCGTCACTTCCACCCCCTCGACGATGTACTTGTTCTCGGCACCGGTGGCCCCGCCTATGTTCACCGCATCGCCGAAGTAGCTGGTATTCGACATGGGGAGCATGGCGATCACATCCTGGTAATTCCGGCTCAGGGGAATGTTGTCGACGTCCGCCGGTCGGAGGTTTGAGCCGTACGTGGTGTTGTTCACTTCCATGCTCACTCGACTGGCCGAGACCACGAGCTCGGGCATGTTGTGCAGCTGCTGGCGCAAAGTGATCACGCCAAGACTTGTAATCCTCCCGAGTTGGATGCGGACGTCGTCGACCACGATCGAAACATAGGCCGGATGGCTGATACGGACGGAGATCTCTCCTGGAGGCAGGGCGAGGATTACGCATCGGCCACGCTCGTCGCTCGCCGTTCCGCGCACACCCTGCACCTCCTTTCCAGTGACTGCAGCGTTTACTCCGGGGATCGGCTCCCCGATTGAATCGAGGACGGCGAATTGCACACCTCCCGTGAGATCCTGTGCGTACATGCCTCCGCCTATCAGGAAGAGGGTGAAGAAAGCGACAGACAACCATCCGCGGCGCTGATGAATGGGAACAAGAAGCATGCTCCACCTCCGTTTTCAGGACGGCGTTCTATCCAGACGTGGTGCCGATGAAACCTCTGTGTGCTGTATGGAACCCACACATTTGGGTCATTGGGTCGATGGATATCAGTTCGAAAGAGGCAATTCCGGGGATTGAGGGTTTTCATATACCCAGAAGATCGTCGTGACTATTTTACAGGGATATGAAGACCGGCGTGCCGTTCGTCAACGAGTCCAGCGTGGGCCCTGAGTGCCTGGAGGGTCTTCTCTGCCGCATGGTCCCAGTTGAACTCCCCGGCCCACGTAATGGCTTGCCCGGACAGGCGGGTGCGGCGCGGTTCGTCCTGAAGCAATGCGGTCATCTTTGCAGCAAGCGCCGCGATATCTCCAAAAGGCGTGAGCACGCCTGTAACGCCATCCTTGACGGCATCCCGCAGTCCCGGAACGTCGGCGGCAATGACCGGCGTCCCGCATGCGTTAGCCTCCAGAACCGTCAAACCCCATCCTTCTTTCGAAGACATCGTCACGCCGAACCACATTTTCTGAAGCCATTCCACTTTCGTCTCTTCGGGAACATACCCGGCAAAGGACACGGACTGCGAAAGGCCAAGTTCGCGCGTGAGGCGTTCCAGCCGGGGACGGTCGTCGCCGTCTCCGACTACCACCAATCGAGCACCAGGGACCTGCTTGAGAACGGTCGGAAGCGCCCGAAGGACCTGGTCCACGCACTTGTACTTCTTCAGCCGGCCAAAGATGCCGATAAGAGGCGTGGGCGAGCGGCGTTCGGGTGCCGGAACATGGATCGTGTGATCAACGCAGTTGTGCACGAGGTGAAGTCTGCTCTCCTCAAAACCGTGCTGCATCAGTTCATCTTTGGTGCTGGGGGAAACCACGAAAAAGGGAATGCCGCTCAGTCGGTACAGCCATACACCAAGGCGTTCCGTAACGTAGACGTACGTGGCTACAATGGGATTCGCTTCGAGGTAGATACTTCGGCCAAAGAGATGGTGCATTATCCCGAACAAAGGCCGCCGCACGTAGAGCGGAGTGAGGAAAGGGATCTTGTTGACGTCATCGACGATAACGTCGAACTGCTCTCGGCGGAACCGCCGCCAATAGGCAAGAGGGACATGCACGTTGAACAGTGCACGCCCCCCTTTGCGGATAATACGAATGCCGTCACGCGTCTCTTCGGACGCTGCGCCCGGATAGGATGAACAGAACAGCGTGACATCGTGTCCGCGCCGGGCAATGCGCGAAAAGATGTTGTGCAGATGGACTTCTGCCCCTCCCGCAAGAGGGTTGGTGGTGTCCTGCCAGTTGAAGACAAGGATGCGCATCAGCCACCATACCGTCCGGAGAAGGCGGCGGGGATCATGGCCGCCGCGCGGTATCCTTGCGAGCCGACTCCTCGAGCGCGATCTGCGTCTTGAGGAATTCTACCCTCTGATTCAGGTTCGGATCGTTCGGGAACTGCGTTTGCAGACTCTGCAGCAGCTCCAGCGACTTCCGGTTTTCCTTCCGGATGTCATAGATATCCAGGAGCACACGGTACGGATTGTAATAGCTGTTCAGGTTCGCCTGCCCCGATGCAATGAGCTCGCGTGACACCGTTTCGAGCTCGTTGGCCAGCTGGTTGAACTTGTCTTCCTTCCCCAACCGGTGGTAGATGTTCGACAGATCCGACATCAGCTCCCACCCCATCGGGATCTTCTTCTGCGGAATCAGCTGCTCCATCCGCTCGAGTGCGGCAATCCCCTTTTGAGGATTCGGCTCGACATTCATGTAGTACATGGCCAGCCGGATGAATGCCGACCGGTAGTTGAGCATCAACCGGCTGGTGTTCTCGTCGAAGTACACATCCGGATCGGCGATCCCGCGGAACTTGTACCCGTACTGGGGTCCGGTGGAGAAGGTCTGCGGCTCGTTGTACAGGTTCTGCTCCAGCACGTCCTTGTTCAGTCCCATGTCTTCCCGGCCTACCTTCCGGGGCTCAAGCCGCCACGCCAGCCCATGGAACCAGAGATACTCGTCAAGTCCGATCTTGCTGTCCGGCGCACAGGTCACGGCGAAGTATACAGGCCGCTTCCACTGATTGGCGAAGATGATGTCACGCACGAGGATATCCTGGATCCGGATCGCACGGGTGCCGCTGACTTCCAGCGTGTGGCGCATGACGAAACTGATTTTGCCTGCGTGAGCGATTGCGGTATCGGTGACATTATAGCGGGCCAGCGCATCCGCCGGCACCGGGATGTCCAGCTGCCGGGTCTCCCAGACCACAGGCTGTATATTTTCAATCTGTTTATCCGACAGCGATATCGGAACCGGAATTGCCTCCTTATAGTAGGCCGGACCTTTCATCTGGCGGATATACCAGGAGGTGTTCACCAGACTCAGGTTGACGATCCGCACATCACGCCGCACTCCTTCCACATCCTGCAGATACCAGAGCGGGAACGTGTCGTTGTCGCCGTTGGTGAACAGGATCGCATCCTTCTCACAGGATTGCAGCATGTTGTAGGAATAGTCCCACGCGACGTAGTTCCCGGATCGGTCGTGGTCCTCCCAGTTCACCTGAAGCAACCGGCCAGGAACAATGAGGGTGCAGACACCCACGACGCCGTAGGTGGCTGCGTTGCGGAGGGATGCGTTCTGTGTGAGCGTGCGCAGCCAGTCGATCAGCGCTACGACCCCGATGGAAATCCAGAGGGCGAAGATGAAAAACGCGCCAACATAGAAATAGTCGCGCTCACGCGGCTGTGGTTCCTGCTGGTTCTGGTACAATGCCAGTACAGGCCCCAGTATGATGAAGGTGACCAGCAAAACCAGGCCCATCTTCCAGTCACGCTTGAAGTGCGAATACAAGCCGAACAACCCGAGGAAGAACGGGATCCCGAACGTGACGTTCCAGTCGACACCGGAATCCTGCTCATCGCCCGCCGCTCCGATGAAGTTCCAGGAGAGATACCGGACAAACATGTGGTTCAGCTGATAGCGGAACAGGAAGTCCCATTCACTGGAGTAGTTTGTGTAGATCCCCTGCTGGTGTGGTTCCTGGCTGTACCGGCGGGGCATGAAGAGCGGCGCATCACCGTACTGCTCCCGGCCGAGGTACGCGGTGAGCCGGGCCAGATTGCTCGGATCATTCTCGTTCATGGGCGGGTTCGCATTGGAGCGAATAATCACCTGCACATACGTAGTATAGCCGATCAATATGAGCAGCATCGCCAGAAGGCTGAAATGCAGCAGTTTCTGTTTCTTCTTGTAGGACGTGTACACTCCGTAGCACACAGCCGCGATGATCACCCAGGGAACGTAGGCGATGAGATTGCTCCTGCGGCCCATGAAATCCCCGTCCATCATCCCGGGCAGAAACTTCACGATGCCCGGATAGACGACGAAGAACACGGCGACCGCGATCAGCCAGAATTTCACAAAACTTGCAAGGGTGAACTCGTACTTCTTGAAATAGACAATCATAAGCACGGGGAAGATTGCCAGGAGGGCAAGGAGGTGCACGCCGAGCGAAAGCCCTATCAGATAGGCAATCAGAAGCATATACTTCTCATTCCCGGGAACGTCGGAATGGTCCAGCCACCGGGTGGCCAGCCAGAGGATTGCGCTCAGGAAGAACATGCTGGCGCCATAGACCTCCGCTTCGATGGAGTTCGCCCAATAGGAAGTGCTGAAGGCCAGCGCAAGCGCGCCGATCGCTGCAGCGCCGTACACCGTAACGCGGTCGAGCAGTGATTCGGGTCTCCCCCGGAAGCTCACGATCACCCGGACGGCGATCAGATACAGGAACACTATCGCGATAGCACTGAAGAGCGCGGAGAGCATGTGCGCCCGCACAGCCATGTCCGCGGCAACGGGGATCATCATCGCCACGCGGGTCACCAGGAGGAACAGGGGCGACCCCGGAGGGTGCGGGACCTGCATCATCTTGGCTGCGGCAATAAACTCACCGACGTCCCAAAAGACGACCGTCGGGGCCAGAGTAATAAGATACACAGCGAACGTCAGAACGAAGACGAGGGCAGCGATGATTCGGTTTATCGTGGCGTTGGTCATGAGGTCCTCAGACATCCCCGTGGTGTGCTTGCGAAAGGTCCAACCGTCTGCTAGATATATAATATACCCCAATCATCCTTTACTTTCAAGAAACCAGAAGCCGTGCGCAAATCTCGTCGCACAGCACATACCCCTTCGGGGTGAGCCGCACGCGCTCGCCATCACGGAACGCAAGGCCTGCTTCGCAGATCTCCCGCAGCGTTTCGCGCTGGCGGCGGGTCAGCCCTTCCGCACGCAAACCCTCCAGGACCCCCATGTCCAGCCCGTCGCTGCGCAATCCCAGAAACACGGCCTCATCGAACAGTTGATCGGGGGTCAACGTCTCCTCCTGGTCTGCGGGACTCTGTCCCACGCGCAGCCGCTCGCAATACGCACCGATGCTCCGCACATTGGCCCATCGCCGGGCTTGCGCGTCCCCCCCTTTCCAGAGAAAGGAATGGGCTGAGGGGCCGAAGCCGAAGTACGAGGTGTGATTCCAGTAGGCGCTGTTGTGCCTGCTCCGGCGCCCCGGCCGTGCGAAGCTGGACACTTCGTAGTGCTCGAAGCCCGCTCGCTCCAGAACTGCCATCGTGGTTTCATAGCACTGCGTTTCGCGGGCGTCATCCAGAGGAACGACACGGCCCTCCTTCACACGGTCAAAGAGCGGCGTGTGTTCTTCAATGATCAGCGTGTACGCGGAAATATGTTCCGGCTGGAGAGCTACTGCCTCCTCCAGTGACCGGACACAGCCTTCCACCGTCTGTCCGGGCAATGCCGTGATGAGGTCCAGACTGAGATTTTCAAAACCAGCCGCACGCGCATCCGCGACACACCCGCGCGCTTCGTCGGCCGAGTGGATGCGTTCCAGGAAGGCAAGCTCGGCGTCATCGAACGACTGGATGCCGATGCTCAGGCGGTTGCATCCCAGCATCCGGAACTCCGAAAGCGCCTCACGCGTGACAGTCCCGGGGTTCACCTCAATGGTGAATTCTGCATGGGGGTCGATCGTATGCCAGCACCGAAGCGCATCAACGATGCGTCGCATCTGCGGGAGCGTAAGAACCGAAGGGGTGCCACCCCCGATATACACGGTGTCGACATGCATACCCCGGCCCCGTTCTGCAGAAGTCCGGATCTCCTCCTCAATCGCCGACAGGAAATCCTCAACGAGAGAACGGTTCTCCACGGAGTAGAAGTCGCAGTAGGAGCACTTCCGCTCACAGAACGGCACATGGACGTAGAGCCCCCCGTGCCACTCGGGGCTGGTCATGCCCTTCTCCGCATTCATCGATTGCCCCCGCCTGTATTCATCCAGTACCCCTCTTCACATTCATTGCACTCATCGCCCGGCGGCATTTATCGACAGTCCCCATCCGTATTCATAGATGGCTCTGTCAGTATTCATCGACCGCCCCTATCGGCATACATTGATCGCCGCTATCGACATTCATCGATCGTCCCTGTCACCATTCACCGATTGATCTTGTCATCAATCCCTGATCGCCTCTCTCCCCATTCACTCATCCTCCCTGTCCGCATCCGTCAATTGCGGCTGTCGGCACCTGTGGATCGTCCCTTTCTGCCTTCCTCTCTATGGGCCCGTTACCATTCACTGATCACCGCTACCCACATTCAGCGATAGCCTCTATCAACACTCATCGATCAACCCTGCTCACGATTATCGACTACCTCTATCCACATTCATCACCCTCCTGCCCATATTCATCGGATGAGTACTCCGAGACGATCCCATCGCACTGATGAACTGCCCGATCCGGAACGACCTCGCGGTGACCCAGGCGTGACAGACCAGTAGACCATCGCCGCAGACCCGATGATGGATCTATATGACACAGGACCCCATACCCTGCTGTCTTCGCTGTTGGCAGGGTTGTCTCCCATCAGGAAGTATGTCTCCGGAGGAACGACCAGGATCACCGGATCATGCGATTCCGTGAACGCTGCCGGCGTCTTTGATTGAACGGCGGTCGGGGGAAATAAGACCATCCGGCCGTTCACCGTGAGCGTGGACCCGCGAAACATCAGCGTGTCGCCCGGCGTGCCGACACACCGTTTCAGGAGAAATGCATTTGCGGGGAAGATCTGCTGCGCGAGTCCCACTGGAGGATGGATGACAAGCACGTCGCCCAGCCGGATCGGACGAATCGGGGGAATCTCCACAACACGCGGAGGCGAAGCAACAAATGGGATTTGCAGAAGCAGGCGCCGCGGCACAACAAGCCTGTTCACCAGAATATAGTCGCCCGGCAGGATCGTGTCTTCCATGGACCTGGAAGGCACGCGGACCGCGCTCACGACAAACGTCCGGAGGACAAGTCCGACGGCGGCAGCAAGACAGAAGCCGAGCAGCGCTGCAGAGTACCACGTCCAGCGCCTCACCGGCTGTCTGCCGCTTCCACCCGCACGACCTTCATCGGCACTGCCCATGACGGATGAGCGTCTATTTGATCAGCGTCCCTATCCGGCTGAACCGTATTGATGCCAGCTTGGAGGGAAGCATGGAGAGGTCGAACAACGGAATATCGGGAGACCAGGACCAGTAGACGATCATCGGCGTCCCGACGATATTGTCTTCCGGTATGAATCCCCAGAAGCGGCTGTCCAGACTGTTGTCCCTGTTATCGCCCATGCCGAAGATGTAGTCGCGTTCCACCGTGTACGACAACGACGGTGCGCCGTCGATCAGCACTCTGCCGAGTGCATCCACGAAGGTGGTGTGGCCCTCGCGTCCGATGAACGTGCGCCATTGTTCGAAGTTGCCCGCCGATAACTGGATCACATCCCCTTTCTTCGGCACAACCATCGGGCCCCAGTTGTCTTCATTGTAGGGAGCTCCGGGAGGGAAGATCGTATACTCCCCCTGGCCGCGCGGCTTGATGGTGAAGTCATTGAATTTCATGTTCCGGGGGATGGGAGAAGCTTTGCCGTTCACGTACAGGGCGCGGTTCACAACTTCAATGGTGTCGCCCGAAAGGGCCACCGCCCTTTTCAGATAGAACCAGAACTCCGGCGAGACCACTTCGTCGCGCTGGCCCGGGAACTCGAAAACGATCACGTCGCCGCGCTCAACATCCCTTATCGCAGGGACGCGGAACCAGGGGAGGCGGACGTTTGTGAAGGGGATGTTCCGCGGCGTGGTCCCGCCATACAAGAACTTGTTCACAAACAGAAAATCACCGGCCATGATCTCGTTTTCCATGGATCCGGTCGGCACCTCAAACGATGCCAGCACAAAGCTGTTCAGGAAGAAGAACGCCACAAGGACAAAGACCACATCCTTGAAGAAGTCCTTAACAGGCTCCTTCTTGACAGGTTCTCCTTTCGACGGCTCTTTCTTGGTTGCAGATGATGCCTTTGCCATACTTGCTCCTATTCGTCTTCCATCGACAAAACCGCCAGGAAAGCCTCCTGGGGGATTTCCACCCGGCCTACCTGTTTCATACGACGTTTCCCCTCTTTCTGTTTCTCCAGAAGCTTCCTTTTTCTTGTGATATCGCCCCCATAGCACTTTGCCAGCACATTCTTACGCATTGCGGAGATCGTTTCGCGGGCCACCACTTTTGACCCGATGGCCGCCTGGATGGCCACTTCGAACATCTGACGCGGGATAAGCTTCCGGAGTTTCACGCAGAGCTTCTTCCCCCACTCATGTGCCTTGTCACGATGCACAATTGTGGAAAAGGCATCCACCGCCTCCCCGTTCAGCAGGATCTCCAGCTTCACCAGATCCGATTCTCGGAATTCAAGGAACTCATAGTCGAACGAGGCATACCCCCGGGACGTGGATTTCAGTTTGTCATAGAAATCGAAGATGATCTCCGAGAGCGGCATCTCATAGTGTATATCGACGCGCGTCGGGTCAAGATACGTGGTGTTCTTGTACACCCCGCGGCGCTCCATGCACAGCTTCATAATGTTGCCCACGTACTCGGTCGGCACGATGATCTGTGCGCGGATGAACGGTTCCTCGACCTTTTCGATCTGGCCGAGGAGAGGCATGTACGAGGGATTGTCGACGAGGACCACTTCGCCGTCGGTCCGCGTGACCCGGTACTCGACGTTCGGAACGGTGTTGATGATGCTCTGGTTGTATTCGCGCTCCAGCCGCTCCTGCACGATCTCCATGTGCAGCAGTCCGAGGAAGCCGCAGCGGAATCCGAACCCGAGAGCTGTCGACGTCTCTGGTTCGTAGACCAGAGAGGAATCGTTCAACTGGAGTTTTTCGATGGAAGTGCGGAGGTCTTCGAATTCTTCAGCGTTGGTCGGGTACATGCCGCTGAATACCATCGGCTTCACGTCCTTGTACCCGGGCAGGGGGCTTTGCGCCGGATGGGCGGCCGAGGTGATGGTGTCGCCGACCTTCGTATCGTGAACGTCTTTGACGCCGGCAATCAGATAGCCGACGCTGCCTGCAGTCACGGAGCCGGTACGGGTCCGCTTCATCTCCAGAGCCCCCACCTCTTCCGCCTCGTACGTCCTCCCGTGATGAAAGAACATCACCTTGTCGCCCTCACGGAGCTTGCCGTCAAAAACGCGCAGGTAAACGATGGAACCACGATAGGTGTCGAAGACGGAATCAAAGATGAGCGCACGGAGCGGCGCCTCGGGATCCCCTTTAGGGGCGGGGATGCGGTGCACGATGCTCTCGAGAATTTCGGCAATACCCAGATCCGCTTTTGCGCTGGCCATCAGGATGTCCTCATCTTTGCATCCGATGAGGTCTTTGATCTGGTGTTTCACGGTGTCGATCATCGCACTGGGAAGATCGATCTTGTTGATGACCGGAATGATTTCGAGTCCGGCATCGATGGCGAGGTAGAGGTTGCTGATGGTCTGCGCTTCGACGCCCTGCGACGCATCCACCACGAGAAGCGCCCCCTCGCATGCGGCAAGGGAGCGGGAGACCTCGTAGGAAAAGTCGACGTGGCCGGGAGTATCGATGAGGTTGAGGGTGTACGCCAGTCCGTCCTGGGCTTTGTAGTGCATCTGGACCGCGTGCAGCTTGATCGTGATGCCGCGCTCCTGCTCGAGCTCCATGTCGTCCAGCACCTGGTTGAACTTCATCTCGCGTGCGGTAATCGTACCGGTGCGCTCCAGAAGCCGGTCGGCTATGGTCGATTTGCCGTGATCAATATGTGCAATGATGCAGAAATTGCGGAGGTGTTCCATAGCCTGCTCTATTAACACAAAATCCGTCCCGCGGAACGGGACGGACTTGCCGGGGAACTGGTCGACAACGCCTCTAATATAGCACTTTGTCGATGAAGGCGCAATGCCTTGCTCTTCCCGCGGCGTGTTTGTATCTTGTGTATCAACCAGCACTGGAGGCTATTCCCGCTACATGCCAATCGGCCGACACCCCTCTCTTCGGGCGCTCCTGGAGCAGCCAGCCTCACGATCGCCTCATCCCCGCCCTCTCGCAGTGTTCGATTGTGATGGAACAGTGATCAAAGGAGATATCGGGGAGGCTATGTTCTTCAGGCAGATTGAGGAGTTCATGTTCCGTTTCTCCCCTGCCGATATCTGGCTGGATTTCCCTCACCGGCGGGAACTCGACAAGGCGTATCGGACGCTTGCAGCTCTTGAGCCGAAGAAGCGCAATGTACACCCGGCCTTTGAAGCGTTCGCGGGGTATCTCCTCTCCTGGTATTATGAGCAACTTGCTGAAGGGAATGTCGCAAAAGCCTGTGCTGACATCGTGCGCCTGTTTGCGGGGTTCCCGGAGTCTGAAGTGCGGATATTTGCCGCCCACACGTTGAAGCATGAATTGCAGGTGCCCCTGGGGGGAAAGCAACTCGGCGGGAGGGATGTCCACAGCGGTGTGCGGTATATTCGCGAAGGTGTTGAGCTTCTCCGCCTGCTGCAGGAACACCGCTTCGACATCTGGGCCGTTTCCGGAAGCAGCAACTGGAGCGTGGAACCCGTCTTCCAGGCGCTGGGTGTCCCGGCAAACCAGGTCATCGGGATCTCCCTGACAAGCACTAACGGCACCCTCTCCGACACGGCCGTCGAACCAATCCCCATCAGAGAGGGGAAAGTCGACGCACTGAAAGCACGTGATCCGCGAGTGCCGGTCCTGGTTGCAAGCGACTCACGGAATGACATTCCCCTTCTGCTGTACTCTTCCCGGGTCAAGGTATGGATAAACTCGCGGAAACGCAGCGCCCGGGAATTCTTCACCGCAGTCGGAACCGAACCCGACAGCCAATGGCTCGTCATCGAAGAGCCTACACTACTTCCCCACAATTAAATTGAAGTCCGCATGCCTGATGCAGCCATAACCATAGTCGGCGGAGGTGTGATCGGTCTCGCCATCGCCGCCGAACTTGCTCCGCGCTATTCCCCGCTGTTCGTGCTGGAGCGCAACCCGCGGTACGGTCAGGAGACGTCGGCGCGCAACAGCGAAGTCATTCATGCCGGCATCTACTATCCGGAAGGATCCCTGAAAGCACAGTTGTGCGTTGAGGGACGCGAGCTGCTGTACAACCTGTGTGAACGGAACGGCGTTCCCCATCGCCGTATTACAAAAATCATCACAGCGACAAAGAAAGAAGAAGAGGCGGAGCTCGAACGGCTGTATGCGGTCGGGACGGCTAACGGTGCCCCGCTCAGACGACTCACGGCCGCGGAAGTGCTCGCCATGGAACCGCATATCACCACCGTGGGCGGACTCCTTTCTTCGTCGACCGGCATTATCAGCGCACACGGATTGATGGACTATTTCTATCACGCTGTCCGCGGACAGGGCGGCGAAGTGCAAATGCACTGCACTGTGGTCGGAATTGCAAAAAGCTCTGATGGATATCAGATCTCGATACAGGAGGGGGAACAGGTCAGCACGTTCACAAGCGAATGGGTGATCAACGCCGCAGGGCTGGAAGCTGACACGATTGCCGGTCTGGCTGGCATCGACATCGACCGTGCCGGATACCGCATTCACTACTGCAAGGGATCGTACTTTGCACTGCCCGGGTCAATGCAGTCGCTCGTCCAGCGGCTGGTGTATCCCGTGCCGACCAAACATTCACTCGGAGTCCATGCCGTTCTCGATTTGGGCGGCCGGCTGAAGTTCGGGCCCGATGTCGAGTACCTGCCCGATCGCATACTCAATTATATGGTCGATCCTTCCAAACGCGCTGCGTTTGCGGAGTCGGTCAGACGGATCCTCCCGATGGTCCGTGACGAGGACCTGTCCCCCGATATGAGCGGCATCCGTCCGAAGACACAGGCCAAGGGCGATCCTGTCCGTGATTTCGTCATCGTGCACGAGAAGGAGCGGGGACTTCCGGGGTTCATCAATCTGGTTGGTATGGAATCGCCCGGCCTGACAGCATCGCCTGCCATTGCCCGTTATGTCGCCAGCCTGGTCGCCGCCTGATCATGGCACACACACCGTTTCATGTTGCAGTCACTCTTCCGGAGGAAATCCTCATGCTGCGTTTTGCCGCCCTCATCGCGATGTTGCTCGGAGGAATTCTGTGCGCGTTCGCTGGACTTTCCGCGCCGTTCCAGGCATCCACAGGTGCCGGGCCCCTGCACATCGTCCCCCAGCCGCTGTCCGTCACTCCGGGCAGCGGGTCGTTCACACTCGGCCCGGGAACGGTCCTCGCATATCACAGCAAGCACGCGGAAGCGCGGAAGAGCGTGGAGTACCTCGCCGCCCTGCTCCGTCAGAGCACCGGTTTTCCGTTCAAAATCGTTGATGCCTCGGAGATGCCCGCGGGAAATTTCCTTCTCTTCGACTACCGGCCCAATCCGGCCCTGAATCGTGAAGGGTACCGTCTCGAAGTGCAGCCGGAGAAGATATTTCTCGAAGCCAACGATTTTCCCGGACTTTTCTACGCCGCTCAGACGCTTCTGCAGCTTCT
>Ga0316605_10000815_pt1 | contig 19245 bp, 13 predicted proteins | sample OWC_soil_day20_n_FD_207666 | JGI IMG/M metagenome (GOLD analysis project Ga0316605, IMG submission 207666) | Wetland soil microbial communities from Old Woman Creek delta, Ohio, United States - OWC_soil_day20_noCT | ecosystem: Environmental > Terrestrial > Soil > Wetlands | place: USA: Ohio...
GGTGATTGCAACCTAATATCCACCATCCCGGACGTGAGATGAGCGTGATATAACCGTTTGTTTTGCCAAGACCAGCATCGTAAGAACCTCCCCAGTTATCCCAGTCAACTGCATGCCAGTCCGAGGTACGCTGGTTGAAATCGTAGATCATTTTGGTTTGTGCTGTTATGGGGTCGGTACCGCTGATAGTTACCGAGGTCATAGCAACTTTTCCGGAGTAAGTTACCAGCTTGATGTTGTTCAGACCAGCTTTTGCTCCATCAGGCACATACACTTCGAGCAGTGTGGCCGAACGGGTATCAAAATTGGTTGCTTCCACGTTGTTTTCAAAAATCACCGATTTTACCAAATTCAGTTTAGTACCTTTCATTACAAGCAGTTTGCCCGGTTTAACGGTTGCAGGTATGTCAGTAATCACAGGTATATCGGCAGCTGTTACAGTCAATGAAATAGTCGATTCAACTTCCGTACCGTTGATGGTAATTAATACGGGATTTCCACTGGTAGCATCGGTAGGTACTGTTACTGCAAATGAATTGGCTGAAGCAGGTGTTACATCTACAATTTTTGCCGATGAAGGGAATTTTACCTGTTTTACCAGATCCAGATTGGTACCTTCGATGGTCAGTTCACTGCCTGCCATCAGAGTGGTAGGATTTAATGAGGTTATCGCTGGTTGAATATATGTAAATGCCGGCGTTTCAATGGTTTTAGTCGATAAAGTTACCAGAGTGGCTTTTGTGGCTGTGGCAGTTTTTGGAACAGTTACAACAACTTTATCTGCAGCTTTTGAACTTATTACAGCTTCCAGATCACCAAATTTTACAGCTGAAACCAGGTCCATATTTGCACCTTTAACCGTAATTTCAGTATTGTTTTTTACAGGATCGGGGGTCACGCTTAAGCCTGAAGGCATGACTGTGGTCAGTGTTGCTCCGTTTTCAACAACAACTCCCGATTTGGCCAGTAAATTCACAGCTCCGTCATGAGCATCTTCAGGAACAGTCACTTTTATTTCAGTCCCGGCAGTGTTCAGTGTGAAGTTATTGCTTGGGATGATTTTTCCTCCGCCAAATTCAACCATATCAACCAGATCAAGATCTTTACCGGTAATTGTCAGTACAGCACCGGGCTTAATGGTGGTTGGAGCGAATGAGGTAAATGTTGGTAAAACTACATTCAGAGCTTCTTTCGAGTAAACTTCGATAGGAATTTCTGCGCCGTTGGAAAGAATAATTTTCCCGGTTTGAGCCTGTACAGGAACTTTCAGTTCTATCTGTTTGCGGGTTCTTGACACGAAAGCGGTATCATCCACAGCCACGCCATCGAAGAAAATTATTCTTTTAATCAGATTCAGATAATCACCTTTTATGGTCAGTACTTGTCCGGCTTTGATTGTTGCCGGAGAAACACTTTCGATAGAGATTGGCTCCGAATAGGTGAGGGGGGTCTTGGTTTTTATGTCACCCTGAGGCGTTTTTAGAGTTACAAGGCCAACGCCAGCATTCTGAGGGATAGTAATTTTGATTTCGCGCTCGTCAACGATAATAATATCGCTAACTTCAACAGTACCGCCAGTTGTCAGGCCCGGAAGTACGATGGAGGTTACTTTGTCCAGATTATTACCAATAAATCGCAGGTCACCACCGCGCAGTGCCGGTGAAGGACCGAATGAATTGAGCAGGATGGTATCGTCCACTTCATCTTTGTCGCATGAAGTAAATCCAATTCCGGATAGCAGCAATAAGCATATCATCAGGCCTGCTGTCCATATATTCTTTTTTGTTTGCATAAAAGTCTTTTTTTAATAATTGTTTTATAAAACATCATTTGTTATTCAGCAGGAACAACCCTGATATTGTCGATACAGATATAAGGTGTGCACGAAGTTCCTGTAATTCCACCATTGTATACAAAGAAGGTTAGTCCTCCGTAATTGCCTGCTGGAGCCATTTCGAGCGATCCACCCGAATGAGAATACTTGAATTCTGTGAGTGGAATTGCTACTGTAACCCAACCGTCGGTTGTATATGAACCAGTAGATTCCCAGGGTCTCCACAAACCGCGCGGTGTTTTGCCGTCGGCTATGTAGCCGTTGGTGCCGTTTGTCGACCACGGAGTAAAGATCATTTGCAACGCGCATGAAGACCAGGCTTGAGTAACGTTTACTTCGAATTTTAACACTGATGATGCCGGAGGAGTCGAGAATAGATCACCCTGCGGACGTCCGTTGGCTGTTCCCCAAAGATTAAATGAGAAATTATCTTCTGCCCAGTCCTTGGTCGGGTCACCATCAAGCGCACCTGTAAAGTACACATAGTTACCACTGATACCGGCAGGGTCGGAGTTTTTGATTTTCCCTGAACGCCAGCCACCATTTGCGTTGGTGTTGTCCCAGTCGAGTATCATACCGCGGTCGTCTCTGAACTGGAAATGCGAACGTCCTGTTCCATAAATCGACTTCACGTTCATATATCCTTTCTGAGCTCCGGCAGGGATTTTGAAGACTACCTTCGTCTTTTCGATACTTTTAATTTCTGTAACCGGTACATTTCCTGCCATCGTAATGGTTAGCGGTACATTGGGATCATCGATGAAATAATCGCCGTACAATGTGGCCAAATCGCCATCGTGAGCATATTCGCATGAAATGCTATTTACTACAGGACTTGGAACCTGCACACCAAAAGTGTAAGGGATCGTATCGTTCGTTTTGGTTATCATGTAAATCTTGTTGGTAACAACCGAAGGGATTGTTTTGGGAATGGTGACAATCAGGGCATTATCAGTAATTAAACTTGAATTTAAAACTGCTTTCTGATCATTGAACCACATCTCGCGAATGCTCCGTAAATTGTTTCCCACAAGACAAATGGTGTTGTCCATAAAAGCCTGCACCAGGAGTGAGTCTGACGAAACCGGATTGGGTACGCGTACATAGTACACTTCCGGTACGCCATCGGCAATTTCATATTTATCGGGATTGTCATTGCATGCCTGAAATGCAAATCCGATGATGACTGTAAATGCTAAAATGAATGATTTAGCCAGTTTACTTATTGTTATATCTTTTTTCATATTCCGTTATTATAAGCGATTAATAATGAATGGTGCTTAAATCAAACTCAACCGGATCTTTCAGCAGATTAGGATTCATCGTCAGGTCAGTATCAGGGAATGGAAGTTTGAAATGTGCATCGGTAATATTGGGTATTGACGGATTGGCATCGTAGTATACATCCGCAGCATTAAAGGTACCTGTCTTGTAATAGTTATTCAGACCGGCATACCAGCTTCTTTTCTGTGCCTTTAGTTCGGCAATGGCTTTAGCTGGTTCGTAATAATGCCAGCGAACATAGTCGTACCAGCGGTCGCCTTCGCAGGCAAGTTCCAGACGGCGTTCTTTCCAGATGTCGTTCCAGGTGATGGATGTTTTTGGCTCATATCCCTGTACAGAGCGTCCTCGAACTGCATTGAAAGCTTTCAGTGCCGAAGGATCGGATGTTGTTGCATTGTTACCGAGAACGGCTTCAGCGTAGATCAGATAAACGTCCGACAAGCGGAGCAGGTGTGTGCTCAGGCTGGTAGCCATACGCGACATACTCGTACCGCATCCGATGATGTGGTCGTTGTCATTTCCAACCAGGTGTTTTACTTCATTGGCTCCGGTAGCACTTTGATATTCCATACTTTTTACAGCGAATTGAGTGTAGTCGAATCCGCCCTTGTCCACCCAGAAGTAATCATATTTGTCGCCGTACATCATCATGGTCGCTTTGCGGCGGGCATCGTTGTTGTTGCGTGTCAGACTGAGGGCGTTTTCGCCGAATGCCTGCTGCAGATCAACTGAAGGACCTGCATATCCACCCCAGGTTGCTCCGTATTCGTCGAAACCTACGATACCCAGGTCAGATTGCAGAGTGTTTTGCGATGTCCAGTTGTTGGATACCACCCAATGCCAGGCAAGCAGACTTTCTTCACTGAAATTATTTTTCAACCGGAAAACATCCGAATAAACAGGCAACAGACTGCGTCCACTTTCATCTATTACTTTCTTGGCATACTCGGCTGCTTTTGCCAGATCAGAGGCATTGCGAGTTCCCGACATTCCGTAACCCGATTTTGTAAGATATACTTTTGAAAGTAATCCATATGCCGAATAACGGTCAATACGACCGGGCTGATTGCTGGCGGGCAACCATTCGATGGCTTTTTCAAGTGTCATGATGATATAGTCATACACGTTCGGAATAGTGGCTTTATATACGTTGTTGTAATTGCCGGAAGCTATTTCAGCCGAATTATTGTGAATAATGGGTACTTCGCCGAAGCAACGAACGAGATAGAAATATGCCATTGCTTTCCATACCAGTGCTTCGCCCTTTACGGTATTTTTAGTACTTTCCTTTACATCTTTTCCGGCTTTAAGATCAATATTCTCGATAATGCCGTTGCAGTAGGCATTAACAGACCAGAGTGAAGCCGACATATTTACAAGGTCTTCGTCGGTTGAGTTGATTGTAAAGGTGAGGTATGGAGACGAACCCCAGTAATAGTTACCTGACAATACTTCACCGATTTTGAAGAAACCACGCTGAAAATCGTACCAGGGAGAATTGTAAACAGGATTTACAGCCTGAAAACATTGCTCATCGGTCTGATAAAAATTATCTACGGTATAGTTATCTTCGGTTGGCCGGCTTAAAAATTCCTCGCACGAAACGAAACCAAAGCTAATCAGTATCGTAAAAATGAGGTATTTTGATATGTTATTAAATCGTTTCATAGGTATTTTAATTAAAAAGTTAGAATGATAAATTTATTCCGAATGAATAAACCTGTGGCGAAGGATAACGTCCGTTGTCGAGTCCGTAAACATTGGAGCTTGCAGTACTTGCACCGATTTCGGGATCATAGCCTGTGTATTTACTAAATGTGTACAGGTTCTGAATGTTGGCATATACTCGTATGTTATCAACTTTCCACTGACGGCTGATTTTTGCAGGCAGAGAATATCCGAAAGTGATATTTTTTATCCTTAAATAAGATCCGTCTTCGATGTATCTGTCGCTGATGCGGTTGTTGTCGTTCGGGTCGTTGGCGATAGCTCTCGGAACGGTAGCCGAAGGATTTGAAACTTTTACATTGGTGATATCTTCAAACCAGTTGTACACTGTTACACCGTTGATAACTGCCGGATATGTTTTCGTGGCATTCATTGGTTCGAGCAGGGCGCGTTCGGTTACTACTTTCAGCTGATTGTCCCAGATACTTGTCATACTCGAAAGGTTCATAGCCATGTAATTGTACACTTTGTTGCCGTAGGTTCCGTTGATAAATACCGATAAATCGAAATTTTTATAATTGAACGTATTGGTCATACCGTAGTTGAACTTAGGCATCGGTGAACCGATGTTGGTACGGTCGTAAGTGTCGATTTTTCCATCAGGTTTTCCTTCGGGTCCACTTAAGTCAGCGTATTTGAGATCACCAACCCACGTTGTATTGTAACGGTCAAATACTCCGTTGGAAGGATATTTTTCAGGTTTAGGTGAATTTTTCAGGTCATCCAGGTCTTGATATACACCCACTACTTTGTAGCCATAGAAGTTGTAAAGCGGATCGCCCACGTTGGTGATGGTTACCACATCACTCCACTGTCCGTAGCCTTCGATATGAGCTGAAGCAGTGCCGTCGAGCGCAACGAGTTTGTTTTTGTTGAACGACATCTGGAATTCAGTATTCCATTTGAATGCACCTGTCAGGTTATGAGTATTGAGGGTAAATTCCACACCTTTATTATTAATGGTACCATAATTGCCATAAGGAGAAGCCAGAGCTGAAGATGCATTACCGCGTGTACCCATGTAGGATGGTAATTGCAACGCCATAAGCATGTCTTTCGAAGTTTTGTCGTACATATCTACCACCAGTCCAATGCGGTCTCTGAAGAAGTTGAGGTCAATACCAAGGTTCCACTGTTCCTGTGTTTCCCATTTGATGTAGGGATTGGCCAGATTTCTCTGACGATAGCCGAGACCTAATCCTGAAGGCATCTTGGCAATGGCAGCGCCCCACATGTACGAACCGATGTTTGAATTACCGGTTTGTCCCCAGCCAAAACGAATTTTACCATTGTTGAGTACACCGGTAATTGATTTAAGAAATTCTTCATTAGTAAATCTCCAGGAGGAGGCAAATGAATGGAAACCTGCCCAGCGGTTCTTTGGCCCGAAGTTCGATGAACCATCGCGACGATAAGTATATGTACCCATGTAACGGTCATCGTAGTTGTAGGTTGCACGTCCGAAGAATGAAGCCATAGACGAACTGCCAAAACCAGTATTTATTTGCGGATCAGAACCAAGGTTTGGATTATGAATGTCGTTGGATGGAAGATTGGTGGAGGATACTCCTTCATATTCGTAGTTGGATTCCCATATTTCTTGTCCGAGCATGGCGGTATAGTTGTGTTTATCGACTTTTCCACTGTATGTCAGGTAGTTTTTGAACTGCCAGAATTTGTTGATATTGTTTTGAATCGAACTAGAATTTGATTTGCGGCTCCAGTTGCCATAAGTCACAGCCGGTTCGAAGCGTTCACCGCGTGATCCGCCAATGTCAAAACCAAGTTCGGTATGCCATACAAGTGGTTTGTAGGGATTGATTTCGGCAAAAATATTACCTGCCAGTTTATTCCTATCAAGCAAAATATCTTCATCCATAGCCATAGCTATCGGGTTGATACGGGTATATCCTTCGCGTACAACGCTTGCATAATTGCCGTCAAGATCGTAGATGGGTATATCCGGAGGGGTGAGAAGCGAGTATTTAACAATGCCTTCGTCACTGTCGGCCAGACCAAGTCTTTCGTGAGTCATGGAGTACATACTGTTCAATCCAAGTTTGAACCATTTTTTTAATTGTGCATCGAGATTGGCACGGAAGGAATAGCGGTTGAATTTAGTACCGATAATGGTTCCCTGTTGGTTCATATACGAACCGGATACATAATATTTAATTAAATCTGTACCTCCCTGAGCCGAAATCTGATGCTGATTCATCGGCGCAATCTGGAAGATTGCATCCTGCCAGTTTGTACCGTTGCCGAGCAGGGTTGGATCCAGAAATTCAGGACGATCATCCTTAGCATTGCTTTCCTGCGATACAGAATTGCTGTATTCGGCAAATTCTCTCAGGTTCATCATGTCGATGCGCGCAGCCTGACGTTGCACGCCAAACAATCCTTCGTAAGAGAATTTAGCTTCTCCTGCTTTTCCTTTTTTCGTAGTAATAAGAACAACGCCGTTTGAACCCTGAGCACCATAAATAGCTGTTGCAGAGGCATCTTTCAGGATTTCCATGGAAACAATATCAGAAGGATTGATGGTTGAAAGCGGAGAGATGGTTGATGTACTCCCATTGCCAAGTGCATCGCCCAGACCGAATGATGCTCCACTGTTGCCACCTCCCTGAACGATGACACCATCAATAACATAAAGGGGTTCTGCATTGGAATTGATGGTAGACTGACCGCGAACACGGATAGACACTGACGAACCCGGTGCTCCGGAAGTCATCACCGAATTTACACCGGCAACACGTCCCTGCAAAGCCTGATCGAGGTTCGTAATGATTGAACCTTTGATTTTATCTTCACCTACAGTGACAGCAGCTCCCGATAAATCGCTTTTTTTCATGGTACCGTAACCAACCACAACCACTTCGCCGAGGGTTTTCCGGTCTTCGTTCAGTACTATTTTAAAACTGGTGCGATTGCCCACAACCTCTTCAACGGATGTATATCCGAGGCTGGAGAAGATCAATACCGGATTTTTTGAGGTCAGATTAATTGCAAAACTTCCGTCTGCTTTTGTCACTGTACCATTACCGGTTCCTTTTTCAATAACATTGACTCCGATCATGGCTGTATTGTCGTTGCCGTCAATGACAGTCCCGGTTACCCGACGCGATTCCTGAGCCATAATTTGCCAGCTCAATAGCAGAGCTGTACATAGCAAAATAATGTTTCTCATATAAAACGATACATTTTTAATTAAATAATTTATTTAAGGTATTGAATATTTTTTTACAAATATAAATTTATGTATGTGGAGGTTAAAGTATTATTTTATCCATTATTAATACTATTTTGTCCGGTTGATTTATTTTCGGTGTTTTTCGAAAAATGCATAGCGTATTTGCCACCATTGATCAGGAACGTTGTGCCCGTTTTCCGGGAAAATGTAAAATTCCTTTTCGGAATGAATACGGTTATAACCGGCGAAATTGGTATGCGGCGGACAAACTTCGTCCTGCAGCCCCACAGCCATGATTACCGGACAGGTTATTTTATGTGCCAGATTTTTAATATCGAAGTAGGAGAGTGTCTCATACAGCTTTTTATCCGTAAGTTTTAGCTCTGCCTGTTTTTTCTGCACGGGTTCGGCAGGCCAGTTTACAATACTGAAATAATCGGGATAATCGGACAGAAACGGTATGGTAGGGGCAGCCGCAGTTATTCGCCGGTCGAGTGCGCAGGCAGCAAGGGTAAATGCACCACCCTGACTTCCTCCTTCGGCAAATATATTCAGGGTGTCAGTTTCAGGGCGCGATGATACAAAATCAATAGCACGGATCAAATCCATAAAGGCTCCGCGATAATAATATTTGTCTTTATCTCCTAATTCGAAAGTTATCCAGTCACCATAAATATTTCCGGGCTGGTTTAGTCCCTGTCCGCGTGTAGAAAGTATAAATTCGGCCATTTCGGGATTGTCGGCAGGATTCGGAAGCCAGGGTTTTGAACCGTAACCCATGTATGAAACAATCACAGGGTATTTGCCTTTTTTCTCCGGGACACAGTAGTAACCTGATATTTCTGCATTTTCGAGCGATCGCATGGTCACTTTGTATGTTTTTCTTTTATCGCCGGGTTTTCCGGGCAACAGCGTTAGCTTATAATCGGGCGTCACGGTGGCAAGCTCTTTCTTTGCTTTTTCCCAAAATTCATCCAGATCGGGCTGATTATCGGGGAGCGATACGATGGCTTCCGGTTCGTAACCGATATTGAAATTTCTGATTATGGTACTGTCGCTGCTCAGCGAACATCTGTAAAATCCGGGAGCCGGTAAACCGAACGAAAAACTAATCATGGCCGAATCGTACGGATGAATAATTGTTTGTTGCGCAAAACTGTAAACAGGTGTCCGTTTGTCGGTGCTTACAGTCAGTTGCAGGTTTTCACTTCGTTTGATGTCATCTGTGTTTTTTACCAGTATGTCTATTCGGGGCATTTCGGGTGAATAGAATACCCAGCCCGAAGTCATTTTCACCTCATGACTTAATTTACTGCCAGTGGTCGTTGTTTGGGCATATATAGGGAGCTGCAGGAAAGCCGCAAACAAAAATATTAAATTTATCCTTTTCATTTTTTGATTTTAGGACTTAAACGGTATATAACTACATCCTGGCCGGGTATAGTAAGATTAACAGACTTTGCAGTAGTGCCTTCGGGCTTCGAAGTCCACAAATTTCTGATGTTGTAGGTCGTTTTATAGAATTCTGTCGATCGGTTGGAAACTTTATCATCCATATTGAAACGCTGCCATTCAACGGTGTAATTCACACTTTCTTTATTTCTGTTCAGAACACAGAAAGCCCAGTCGCCGCCGGTGAGAGGTTTCAGCCAGACTTCCACTCCGTTTTTTGCTTCAGCTTTCAGTCCCTGAATACCCAGAGAATCCTGGTTAACAGCAATCACTTCTTTATTCATCAGAATACTCATGGTTTCCTGACTCATGGAACGGATATCGTTGCCGAGGATAAGAGGTGCCGCTAGCATACACCACATGGTGAAATGCGCTCTGTCCTGATTGGCAGGCATGCCGTTGCCTACTTCGAGCATATCGGGGTCGTTCCAGTGACCTGGACCCGCATACTGACGAAGTCCTTCCTGTAAATCAAGTATTTGCATAACTCCTAATGCTTTCCAGTTTCCGTGGTCATCGATACAGTCGAAACAGTTATAGATATCGCCGGTGGTTCGCCACATGTGACCGGTTTCTTTTGCCCAGGTCCAGGGTTTGCTGTTACCCCATTCGCACATGCTGAACAGTATGGGACGTCCGGCAGCCCGCAGAGCATCACGCATTAGCTGGTAAGCGCTCATCGGATTGATGTTTTCGGTAGCACACCAGTCGTATTTAAGGTAATCAATTCCCCAGGAAGCGTAGGTGAGTGCATCCTGATATTCGTGTCCGAAACTTCCGGGACGACCTCCGCAGGTTGTTCTTCCGGCATCGGAATAAATACCCAGTTTCAAACCTTTGGAATGAATATAGTCGGACAATGCTTTAATGCCTGAAGGAAATTTTACCGGATCGGCGGTGATAAATCCCTGACTGTCGCGCTGACCGTGCCAGCAGTCGTCGAGATTAATGTAAATATAGCCGGCATCGCGTAAGCCTGTTTCTACCAACTGGTCGGCAATGCCCATGATAAGTTTTTCGTCAATATCACAGGCAAATTTATTCCAGCTGTTCCAGCCCATAGGCGGTGTCAGCGCCAGTTTGTCAAATTTTTGAGCAGGAGAAGCAAAAGACAGCAATATTAACAAAAAAAGTAAAAGCGGTTTTTTCATGATTTCAAAATGTATTGGTTAAATGAAGGATAATGAATGTTGCAAAAATAGAACTTGGAACAATCAAAAACCACTCATATATTATCAATAACTAATACAATTTTATCATGAGTGATTTAAATGATTTGTTTTGTTTTTCGGTAATTTTCCCGAAACTCTTTGGGCGAACAATCTTTTTTCTTTTTGAATATGCGGTTGAAATTCGAAAGGTTATTGAAACCACATTCATAACATATTTCCGAAATGGAATTGGTGGTATCCACCAGCAGTCTGCTGGCATATCCGAGACGGATTTCAATCAGGTAATCGGTGATTGTTTTGCCGGTTCGCAATTTGAAAAAACGGCTGAATGAAACCGACGACATCCCGGCAATGCTTGCCAGATCTTCCAGACGGATGGGCTCTTTGAAATGGATATTGATGTAATCGTGTACTTTGGAAATGCGTCGACTGTCGGAACTGTCGTCAATATTGGCAAACGATGAACTTGAAAGGATTCGCGAATTGTCGCTCATTGATAATTCATACAGGATTGTCATGAATTTGATGACCGCGTAAAATCCATTTGTCTCTGAAGCCAGCGTATCCAGCTGCGGATATATTTTCATGATGGCTTCCATTGGAAAACTAACCCCCTGTTTGGCATTCTCAAACATCTTCCGGATGCTGTCGAACTGATTTTTATTCAGCAGGTTACCAAAAAATAATTCCGATGAGAACTGTATGGTTATTTCGCGGATATTTCTGGAAGTACACTGATATTGTTCCCAGACATGCTCGAGTTTTTCACCGGCTACGAGCGTCAGATCATAGTCACCGATTACTTCCACCGAATCGCCGATGATTCGCCTTACACCTTTTGCATTTTCCACATAGTTGAGTTCAAACTCCGAATGTGAATGAATGGGGTAGGTGAATTCCGATTTTATCCTGTCTGCAATATAAAAACAGTCCTTATCCGACAGTGGAGTTATTTCAGTAATGATGTGGTGGGATTTGTTGTTCATAAAGTATCATATAACGATAATAATAATACAAACATAGATATTATTTTGTTGTATCCGATATGAAAAATTGTTATTTTAATAAAATAGTTGATATTCTATGTAAAATCAGGCGAATGTCCGATAGAAAGGTTTTTTCGCTAATCAGAATACTGTTGTCATCAGAGTAATCTTATAAAGCCGGTTTGTTATCCCGGCATTATAATATTATTGTATATCGGGCATATTTTCGAAGAAATGCCATCAACCTCTATAGGTAAAACCGGTAATATTACCTGACGAACACAAGTTTATTGTCAGTAGAGAGTTGCTCGTTGTACCAGTAGCCTTCTTCAGAGAATGCTTTGAGCGATTCCGGGTCATTGATTTCATGATGGATAACGAAACGTGCCATTCGTCCGCGTGCTTTTTTGATATAGATGACGATGGGTTTGAACCTGTCGGTGTGTGGTTGATATTGCAGAAACTCCACATCAATGATGCGGGCTTTCAATATGGAAGGATCAAGCGTACGGAAGTATTCGTTGGACATCAGGTTGAGAATGATCTCTGGTTTTTCCGTCTTGTCAAGGGTTTTCCTCACTTCGCGGCTTATCCGTTCTTTCCAGAAATCGTACAAATCGCGTCCGAATTCAGGACTTAGCTGATTGCTGACATCCAGACGGTATGGTTGTATCAGATCCAGCGGTCGCAGCACTCCATACAAACCCGAAAGGATGCGCAGATGCCGCTGTGCATAGTCAATCTCCTGATTGTTCATGCTGCCGACATCCAAGCCGTGATAAACCTCACCGTTGTACACCCACAGAGCCTGCTTGGCATTGTCGGGAGTAAAGGGGGTGTGCCAGTGAAAAAAACGATCGGCATTCTGCTCTGCAATATTTACATTCACCTGCAATAGTTCAGCCAGCTCCTGAATGGAATAGGTCTTCAACTCTTCGATAATTTTTTCAGCTTCTTTCAGATATACAGATTGGGTATTTTCCTGTACCTGATTCTGAGGTTTGAAATTCTGAATTTTAGCAGGTGAGAGCAGTATAAGCATGATTAGTTTGTTTTTGAAGGATACAAAGATAAAAAAAAGTGTAATAAGAAAACCGTAGAAAAGAATGAAGTGAGTTTTTAAATTAAATTCAGTCTGAACAGCTATCAAATTCAACATTACTGAAACAAATTATATTATTTAAATGCTCAGTTCTTCCTCCTTCAGGGTGTTGGGTGGCTTTATACTTTCAAAAAAATCGTGCTGGCAGAAGCTTATTCCGGATTTATTTAGTAATTTTGTAGCTTCAAAAGTTAATTTGTCAACCCATTGACTAACAGATACTTTCAAATTTATTAACACTCAAAATACTTATCTGATGAAACCTACATTATTTGTACTTGCAGCCGGAATGGGCAGTCGGTATGGTGGTTTGAAGCAACTCGACGGGCTGGGACCCAACGGGGAAACCATCATGGATTATTCTGTATTTGATGCCGAAAGAGCCGGTTTTGGTAAAGTTGTTTTTGTTATTCGCAAATCATTCGAAGAAGATTTCCGTAACATTGTACTGAAAAAATACGAAGGTGTTATCGAAACTGAAGTGGTGTTTCAGGATATTACCGATGTGCCCGAAGGCTTTACGTATAACCCCGAACGTACCAAACCCTGGGGTACCAATCATGCCGTACTGATGGGAAAAAATGTTATCCGTGAACCGTTTGCTGTTATCAATGCAGATGATTTCTACGGTAAAGATGCATTCGCGGTTATGGCTGAGTTTCTTCGTGGTGTAACCGGAAAACAGAATGAATACTGTATGGTAGGTTATCGTGTGGGAAATACCCTGTCGGAAAGCGGATCGGTAAGCCGCGGTGTGTGTGTGGTGGACGAAAACGGCAACCTGACCAACGTGGTGGAACGTACTTCCATCGAAAGAAAAGGTGATGATATTGTTTTTATAGACGAAGAAGGCAAAAAAGTGGTAATCGGCGAAAACACACCGGTATCCATGAATATGTGGGGCTTCACACCCGATTATTTCGATTATTCGCTGGATGATTTCAAAAAATTCCTAGCTGAATACGGCAACGAACTGAAATCAGAATTCTTCATTCCTCTGGTTGTCAATACCCTGATTATATCCGGCAAAGTAACCTGCAAAGTATTGGACTCAACAGCCAAATGGTTTGGAGTAACCTATGCCGAAGATCGTGCTGAAGTAGTGGCTAAAATTCAGAAACTGATTGACGAAGGCATTTATCCTGCTAAATTGTATAAATAGATCAACCTTAGGAATCCTATACTTAAATCAAAATTAATATGACTAGAATTTTAGTAACAGGCGGTACTGGCTATATCGGTTCGCATACAGTGGTTGAGCTCCAGAATGCCGGATTTGAAGTGGTTATCGTTGACAACCTCTCGAACTCCAATATCGAAGTATTGAACGGTATCGAAAAAATTACCGGCATTCGTCCCGCATTTGAAAACATTGATTGCACCGATTATGTAAACATGGATCGCATGTTCGAAAAATATACCGGTATAGAAGCAATAATACATTTTGCAGCCAGCAAGGCTGTAGGCGAATCGGTTGAGAAACCGCTGCTTTACTACCGCAATAACCTGGTTTCGCTGATAAACCTGATGCAGCTGATGCCTATACACAATGTGAAAAATATGGTTTTCTCCTCATCTTGTACCGTGTACGGACAACCCGATATCCTACCCGTAACCGAAAGCGCCCCCATCAAACCGGCACTTTCACCTTACGGAAACACAAAACAGATTTGCGAGGAAATCATCCGCGATACAGCTTATTCAAACTCTTTTTACCAGGCTACAATCCTGCGTTACTTCAATCCGATTGGCGCTCATCCAAGTGCAGAGATCGGTGAACTCCCCAACGGAGTACCCAACAACCTGGTTCCGTTTATCACCCAGACTGCAGCAGGTGTCCGCAAACAACTTCAGGTGTTTGGTAATGATTACAACACTCCCGACGGAACCTGTATACGCGACTATATCAACGTTGTGGACCTGGCCAAAGCGCATGTCATTGCCGTAAAACGCATGCTGGAACATAAAAGCAAGTCAAATATCGAAACTTTCAACCTGGGAACAGGACGCGGTTTGTCGGTGCTCGAACTGGTAAATACTTTCCAGAAAGTGAATGGTGTGAAAGTTCCTTACCGCATTGTTGACCGCCGCGAAGGTGACATCGAAAAGGTATGGGCAGATCCTTCGTACGCCAACAACGAACTGGGCTGGACTGCTCAGGAAACGGTTGAGGAAACTCTGCGTACTACCTGGAAATGGGAATTACGACTGGCAAAGAAAGCGAAAGAACAATAGAAAAACATTATTAGTTATTAAGTTATTCGTTATTGAGTTATTCACTTGTTGAATTATGAATATCAATAGTTTCGAAGATATGGAAGTTTGGAAGGAATGCAGAAGGTTCAGAAATCAAATTTCAACAATAACTGAAAAATTTCCTAAAGAAGAGAAATACTGTTTAACTGATCAAATCAAACGTTCAAGCCGATCAGTTACTGCCAATATTGCTGAAGGCTTCGGTAGATTTCATTTTCAGGAAAATGCTCAATTTTGTCGGCAGGCCCGTGGCTCATTAATAGAAACACTTGATCATTTAATTTGTGCTATGGACGAAGGATATATTAATGAAACGGAATTATCATTTCATAGAATTCAGTATGAACAATGTCTGAAATTATTAAACGGATATATTGCTTATCTGTTAAAATCCAAATCAAATCAGCTAAACAAATAGCCCATTAACCAGTAACATAATAACCAATAACTTAATAACTAATAACTTAATAACTAATAACTTAATAACTAATAACTTAATAACTGTTAACCATTAACCAAGCAATCATGTATCCACTAAAATTTCAACCGATTGTAAAAGATAAAATCTGGGGCGGACATAAGCTGCAGGAGATTTTCGGAAAGCAACCCGATGGTTTACCTAATATCGGGGAAAGCTGGGAGTTGTCGGGTTACCCGACTGATGCTTCAGTTGTTGCCAACGGTTATCTGGCCGGAAAAACGCTGCCCGAACTAATTGAAAAATACCGCGGACAGCTTGTTGGCGAGCGTGTTTACAACCGCTTTGGAAATATGTTTCCTTTGCTCTTTAAGCTGATTGATGCCAACGACGATTTGTCTATTCAGGTTCATCCTGACGATGAAACAGCCGGTAAACGTCATCAGTCGCTTGGGAAAACGGAGATGTGGTACGTGCTGCATGCCGAACCGGAAGCTTCACTAATCATTGGTTTTACAAAAAAATGTACCAAAAAGCAATACCTGGAAGCTCTGGAAAAAGGGGAAGTGGAAACACTGCTTCAGAAAGTGCCTGTGCAGGCCGGTGATGTTTTCTTTATTCCGGCAGGACTGGTTCATGCCATCGGCAGGGGAGTGATGGTTGCCGAAATTCAGGAGACGAGTGATGTGACCTATCGCATCTACGACTACAAACGAACCGATGACAAGGGTAACGAGCGGGAATTACATACAACCGAAGCGTTGGATGTAATCAATTTCTCAGCTTCGAAAAGCCCGAAAACACCTTACACACTGAAAACCAATGCTGATCCGCAGCTGCTGGTAAACTGTGAATACTTTACTACAAATATCCTGGAGCTTGACAAGCCACGCAGGATGCAGCATGTACCCGACGGAACTTTCGCAGCGTATATGTGTCTGGAAGGAAGCATGGAGATTTCAGGCGGAACAAGCAACGTGCAGGTACAAAAGGGTGAAACCGTACTGATACCTGCCGGAATGGATATTGCCACCTTTATTTCCGAAGGTAAGGTTAGGTTGCTGGAGGTTTATATCCGATAGATTATGTTCTGTTAAAGCTAAAATAATTAAAGCTGTCACCAATCAAATGGAGACAGCTTTTTTATTTCATAAAGCAAAGGTAATTTAAAAACAATGATGTGAGGCTTTATCTTTCCGCTAACTAGTGGTACAGCAGTCTACACGATTACACAATCGGTGTTCGGTTTGTTTATAATTGTCTTCATACAAGACTAATTATTGTTTGTATCTTTCTCAATACTCCACTTTAATTTCTAAATCTGTTAACATATTTATTTGTTTCGCCAGAACAGGATTCCCTGTCAAATCAACATACTCAAGATTTTCAAGTTCCAGCAGTGGCGAGATGTCGTCAATTCGATTGTTCGATAGGTTTACACTTTTAAGTCTGACCAAATTGCTTAAGGCGTCAATGTCGCCAATTAAGTTGTCGGCAAGGTTTAATTCTTCCAGTCTTTCAAGTCCGATAATTGGAGAAAGGTCTATAATCTTATTATCGGATAAATCCATGGACTTAGCATGAATACAGAATTGAACACCATCGAGATCGGTTATATAACTGGATGATAATTCAAATTCATCAATATCCTCCAGATAATACGATGGAAATTCAATGTCGGCATGACCATAATGTCTGATTTTTATAGCATCATAAAAATCATATTCTATAGGTTTTTTTGAGCTGGTTTTGGCTTGTTTCTTTTCATTATCATGTATAATCGAAAATCCATCTGTTTCTATATCCCAATCATACACCGGTGAATAATCTATATCTTCATAGCTATTTAAAGAATTCGAGATTTCTTCTATCCGTTCCAGCTTCAATATATGTGAAAGCTCAAGCAATCCGTCGAAGTTATTTTCATCAACAAGCATCTTTATTTCGTTTAAATAATAATTGGAACGATCAGGATGATAGAGCATTATCAGTTTGGAAAAACCTTTTCCCTCACTGGAAATTTCGATGTCAACAAAATCACTTATTATCTCTCCAATTTTCTGTAGAATTGAATACTGCTGATTTTTATACAGATTAATCAGCGTTAATGAGATATTATTTAAATTCCTGACAGTATAAGCTTCTTCCAGTTGCTTTTGAAGATCAGTTATATTCATATAAATGTGTGTATTATAGTACTTTGTATAAGATATAGTTTCTTTCTCATAATTGTCCCGGTTAATTCTGCATATAGCATAAATAAGTTGTCAGGATCAAAACAAACGAGCAATGAACAAACTAAACTGCGAAATTACAGATATATTTTAAAATACAATTTTTAGCAAGTATTATTTTTTTCAAGTGATTTAGCATGAATTCAGTTTTTTCCACCGTAGAACAAAACCTTAGCGGGGTGAGGCTCTTTTATCTCCTGAAGTTGTTATTTTCTTTTTCAATCTTTTAATCGTACATTTGCAAATAAAAAAACAACAGATGATAAACTATCAGTTTAAGACCAAACAGCGTCCCGAAAAGGAAATGATTTTCGGAATTCGTGCTGTGATCGAAGCCGTTCAGGCAGGCAAGGATATTGATAAAATCCTTATTCGGCGCGATATGACCAGCGATCTTTCCAGAGAACTTTTCTCGGCAATTGAAAACAGGATTATTCCGGTTCAGAAAGTTCCACTGGAAAAGCTGAACCGCATCACCACCAAGAATCATCAGGGAGTGATCGCTTTCATTTCGCCGGTAGTTTTCCAGCGCATCGAAGATATTATCCCGCAGATTTATGAGGAAGGACGAAACCCGTTTGTAGTGGTACTTGACGGGGTAACCGACGTCCGGAACTTCGGAGCCATAGCCCGTACCTGCGAATGTGCGGGTGTGGATGCCATCGTTATCCCAGCTCGCGGAGGCGCAGCCATCAATGCCGACGCTGTGAAGACTTCAGCAGGCGCGCTCCTGAACATTCCCGTTTGCCGCGAAGAAAACCTGAGAGACGGGCTTAAATTTCTGGCTAATTCGGGCTTAAAACTGGTGGCTGCCACCGAAAAAGCAGCCGAAAGTTATACACAGGCTTCACTGACAGAACCTGTAGCCATCCTGATGGGTTCGGAAGATGAAGGGATTGCGCCCGAACACCTGCGGTTATGCGACTCGCTCGTCAGAATTCCTATTCTGGGTAAAATTCAGTCGCTCAACGTATCGGTGGCTGCCGGAATTCTGATTTATGAAACCGTAAGACAACGTACAGAGGTTCTTTAGTAAGTGTACCAGAGCTAATTCAAGAAGATATTCAATATTAATATATAAGTATTCCCCCTTCAGGGGGTTAAGGGGCAAGCATGACTATTCTCTACGAAGACAACCATATTATAGCAGTCAATAAAAACAGTTCGGAAATTGTTCAGGGCGACAAGACTGGCGATAAACCCTTGTCAGAAACAATCAAAACATACATCAAGGAAAAATACAACAAACCCGGTGAGGTGTTTCTGGGTGTAACGCACCGGCTCGACCGGCCTGTGAGTGGGGTAGTGCTTTTTGCCAAAACGAGCAAAGCGCTGGCACGACTGAATGATATGTTCCGTAATCAGGAAGTGAAAAAGACCTACTGGGCAATCGTTCAGAATCGTCCGAAGGAAACCGAAGGTCGTCTCGAGCATTACCTGGTTCGCAATGAAAAGCAAAACAAATCCTTTGCTTATGCCGAAGAGCGTAAGGATGCCAAGAAAGCGGCGCTGACCTACAAATTAATTGCTGCCTCCGACCGTTATTTTCTGCTCGAAGTTCAGCTTGAAACCGGCCGTCATCATCA
>Ga0316605_10000816_pt1 | contig 19245 bp, 15 predicted proteins | sample OWC_soil_day20_n_FD_207666 | JGI IMG/M metagenome (GOLD analysis project Ga0316605, IMG submission 207666) | Wetland soil microbial communities from Old Woman Creek delta, Ohio, United States - OWC_soil_day20_noCT | ecosystem: Environmental > Terrestrial > Soil > Wetlands | place: USA: Ohio...
AAAGCTATACTGCCTGCTATAATATTAACTAGAGTCATATTTGATGCTATTGCATATGTAGCGAAAATCACGATAAATACGGCTGAGGGTAAATAGAGTCTAAAAATTTTCCTTAAGTCTAAAGTTTCCATATAGTGTATATTAGAGAGAAGCTATTTGTTTTAAATGTTTCTTAATTGGCTATATTGTGTGTTGTGCGGTAGTGCATTTTAATCGTCTATTTCTTCCAATAAATCTTCACTCCATTTTTCTTTGGGTAACTCACAATATAACTCAATCAAATTGTTTTCAGGGTCTCTGAAATGGGCAACCCTTGAGCCCCAGCCAGCAATATCCTTAGGCTCATTAATAAATTCGACTCCATTATTAACTAATCTTTTATATGTTTCATCTACATTATCCACTTGAAGAACTATTACAGTTTTTTCTCTATTATTTGAAGGTAATGTTTTATCAAAGTTACCGACTTGTGTTGCCATTAAATCGGATTTGAAAATCGAAAATCCCATTTTATTAGATGAAATCCCAATGTCAAAGCTGGCATAATCTCCGCCAATTTTTCCCCAAGTAACTTTTAATCCAACTTTCTCAGTGTAGAACCTGAAACAATCATCAAAATCCGCAACCAAAAGTCTAATATTGTTTAATTTCATTTCTATTTATCTTTGAGCTATAAATCCTAATTTAGCTACCCAATGAGTTTTGCTCCTGCTATTCCAATGCCTGCGCCTAGTATCAAAGAGAAAACTATCATAGGGATTATTGCTTTCTTTTTTTTGGGGTAAACAATAATCATCACAGGTAATGCAGATAAAAATGATATTATAATCCCTTTTATCCATGGTGCGATATCCCAACTCACAAAAGGAATTATCAATCCAAGCACAAAATAATGTACAAATGCTGAGATATTGGCCACCTTTTCAAGTTTCATAATTATCATTGGTGCAACATCTATTAATCCTGCTACTAATCCAATTATTATAGCTATTAAAAAATCATTCATTTCGCTTATTGCTTATTTGCTCAATCTCTTTCTGCATGCCGCATAACGTTTTGCGGCTTTGCGTAGTAGCGGATTTTTAGCACAAATGTTCAATCGAAGGACGAAAGCTGAACCTTGCACAAAACTGTCATACGAAGCACTGCACCCGCCATTACGCAAAACGGCTGTTAGCGGAAGTCTTTGTTAATAAAACTCTTCCATAAAATCTCGCTTCTGTTCTCTTTCAATGTCTTTCTTCTTCCAAATAATTCTTTGCTCGAAATAATCTATATGTTCCGAATAGTCTAATATATTGGGTAATGTATTTATCATTCTTAGAATATCTTGATAAAATTCTATTTTTTTCTGATATACGGGAACCCAACTCCCAGTCGTGCTTGAAGATCTATCAAAACTAATTTGCTTTGTAATTTCAATATCCTTATTCAGTAAGAGGAACTCTTTAAAATATTCCATAAACCAATCTCTGTAATTGCTGTAGACAACTTCTACTAACATCAATAGCATTTTTTTATTGTCTGAATGCTTCTGCGTTAACTTTAAAATAAATGCTTTGACTCTTTCTGCTCTATTTTCATCAGAATTCCTAAATCTGAATAGGGAATAAATATCATCTTCGATAAAAAATGTATATTTCTCCTTATTTAAAATTGTTACCAATAAATCTTCAATCAATTCTTCATATTCAGGATACTCCCAAATATAATCAGTATTGATGCTTTTAAGTCTGATTTTAGAAGAATAATCTAGCCCAATCACATCATTTTTTAAACTTTCATTAATAAAAGTTCTGTCGATCTCCAATATTGCATTTAACTCTTTACCATCGTAATCAAAATGAGAATCAATCTCGTACTGTGCCCAATAAACTCTTTTTAAAAGCTGGGGATGGTCATTAAAGTAAGAAGCACACTCTGCACAAAAATGAAAACCAAAATCGCTCCTTGTTTTTCGAACTTTATTCAGCATAATGCTAGTTATGTAAGTAATAATGTTATGGTCTTCTAAGTCCGTATTTTTTTCCTTAAAGCTATCAAATACAGTTTCATATTTAACATAGTCAAGCATTCTATAAATATAAATGTTGTCATCAGTATTTTTGAAAATATTTAGTAGTAATTCTAAGAAACTTTCATTTATCTGTTCTTTTGGCAGTATAGTTAACAAGACAGATTCCCAATATGGTAGTCCTTTAAATTCATAATCGTTCATTATATTCAGGAGTTCCTGTCCTGTCATAATGTTTTCTAATAATGAGACATTTACTACGGTTGATCGTAATGGGAAAAGCACTTTACCACTGAAGAATAATCTCAATGCGTTTTCAAATTCAAATTTATCTTTTCTTGCTATAGAAGCATAAATATCAGTAACGGCAGATTCTATATGCCAGCCATTATTGTCTTTTTGCTGTTTGTACAAATCGTCAATATTCACAAGAAACTTTTCTAAACTCTCCCAATCATTTGACCGTACAAAATCATCAAACTCTTGTCTCTTCTCCTTTTCAGATTCTTCAATGGATTTCCCTTCTCTATATTCCCAGCTTGGCTTTAAAAATTTAGATAGTTTTCTTATATCAGATTCAATAAAAGCGTTCCAGTTTTCAGGATATTCAGTTCTGGCTTCTGTTAAATGTTTAGCAAGTACACTTACAAATTTGCAATGCGTGTATTGTTTGTTATCCAGCTTTTCAGAAATGATTTTTTGATAAATTGGTAATTCATCTACATAAATACTCTTGTCAATATCTCCGCCGGGATAAATGATTTGATGTAGTATTTTTTGAGTCTGGTCATTTTCAGGTTCAAACAAATGGTATATTTGATTAAGGATGCGTTCCCTTAAACTCATTAATTCATCCGATTTATATAGATCAAAATTATAAAATGTAAATGCGTGTCCTTTTGCAGAAGCAAATTCTGTATAATGCCAACCTAATAGAGCCTCTGATAAATTGAGAAAAATACCATTTGCAAATAACTTTTCAATATCACTTAACTCTTCATTCAACAAAATATCGAATAACATATTTTGCCTAAGGTAACCGTGTTCTATGTCCTCTAATTTATACTTAAAGTCTTCGTGGATAAACTTTAATATTTCGGGTAATCGACTTGGCTGCTTGTTTAATAAAGCTAATGTAAGCTCAAGTGATGGTTTGAGTAATTCATTCGGATGATTCCAAAAATTTTTCAAAAGCTCAAAATGCTTTGAGGCTGTTGTGTGATTATTATGCACATAGCCAAAAGTAAGCATTTCCAGTCGTTCTTCCTGTGGAAGGCTTTCTATCCATTTTCTTAAATACAACAGACAATCACGCCCTTTATAAAACCAAAACAGATTGTAAAAAGCATATAATTCTTCGTCTGAATTTATCTGTTTTGTCACTTCATTCAAATGAGGTAATACCAAGTCTTTCACGTGATGGTAAACAAATGTATTATTTACGTCTATCAGTGTTGCGCGAATTCTATTTGAGAACTTCTCTATAAAAGTAGTAATCCATTCTGCATAATTAATAACGGCAGACTGCTCATCAATAAAGCACTTATAAAAAGCATACGTTGCCAAAACTTGGTCTGATACTTTTACTATTTCATTGGAATAAACATCTAATATTTCATTATTGTGAAGTTCAATAATAGCACTCCATAATTCATTCCAATCAATACCAAATTTAATTGAAAGCGTTTTTTGTAATTCTTGATTATTTCTGTCTAGAACACCAAAAAATGAAACAATAGCAAGAGATTTCAGAATAATAGGATTATTGAAAATACCTATTTCTTCTGATATCTTTTTAAAGTACTTTTCATACAGTAGCACAGGACTACTTAAATAATTTGTTTCTGCATCAGGAGTTACGGAATAAGTAGCCATTAAGGCAACTCTGGCATTTCCCTTGGCTAAATCAATTATTTTTCGTTTTATGTCATTATGATATTGAAGATTAGGTAAAGCGCTCACAATTATTTTCCTTATTTCTTCATCCTTAAATTCAGGTATATTAAATTCTTTATATCGATAATTGTCAAGGCTGACAGATACTTGCTTTTTCACATAGTCTCTTGATGTAATAATCAATTTTACAGTATAGGATTTGGAATCTTCTATTTTGCTCAACAAGTAGTTTAGGTTATTAATTGATTTATTAGCATCATCAAACAAAATTATATGTTGTTTTCCCGCAGAAAAAAGATGCTGATAATCATCCCATAATGACACCCCTGAACTTTGGATAACGATTGGAACATAATCATCTTTTGAAAATTCCTCCAAAATCTTAACCGCCAATTTAGATTTGCCCACCCCTGCACCACCTGATAATAATAAAATGTCATATTTCTTTAAAGCTTCTATACTATTTTTGAGTTCTTCTTCTCTGCCTATGAATTCATTAGTAAGCGATGGCTGTAATCCCTTTTCTGTTTTTAAAAGAAATTGATCAAGAGTGTATATATCTCCTTTTACCATTTGAATATTCAGATACTCTTCAGCCAATTTTGGGATATCAAATATTAACATTGTCAAATTTTGAATATTGAGAATCTCAAACTTTGTTTCTGGATTAAGGGATTCTACTTTATCTTTTAATTGATTGTATTCCTCAACGGTAACTTTCTCATTACAGGCTAATATGACTTTCTCTATTTTATCCTTTTCTATTGTTGTTACCTCTTCTTTAAAACAATGGTTAACATCTTTTGATAGCTTCTCAAAAAAAGTCTTCGATTCCCCTAATTTTTCCTGAGTTGTACACTCAACAAAAATGTATTTATCTTCATATACAAAAAATGAATCTGGCGTTCCTTTACTGGTTTTTTCTTTACCAACAACAGCTCCGGGAGCACTAATGAATTTATTGCCCTGTAAGTGTAATAAATGGTTTATTAAGGTTTGAAAGGTTGCCTGATTAATTGCTTTCAGAGCATTTTCTATTTGAGTTATTGTATTCATTAAAATTAGATAAAATTGTAAAGTTCGATTTCAGCAGGTTTTCTTATTAATTGTTTCATTAATAGAGGTTTCAGTCAATTCCAAGTTCTTTCTCCATATCTCGCCATTGTTTCCCAAATTCTACTTTTTCTAGAACTATTTTTCGTTTGTCTTCTGGCAAACATTGAATACAGGTTTCGTATTGAACTCCTTTGTAATATTCTTTACACTTTGGGCACAATTCCAAATTGTATAAATCAAAGTTGGATGCACATTTTTTGCAACAAGTTATTGTATCTTCAAAGGAAAGATATTTAATGTTGTCATCTATATACAGTAAAAATGCCTTTTTCTCGATTGCTACAGAGTCTATATTTTTTGCCTGTTGTCTTTGTAGCCAATACCTGATATTTGATAGATTATGAATATTTCGCCATTTGTCCTTTGATACAAAGCACTTATCTCGAACCTCAATTGCTTCTTCATTTTCATAAAAGATTGAAATAAGCTCATCAACTGTTTTGCAAACTGTGTCATCAAATTCGTGTCGACATTCTGTGCAGAGAAATTGTGGAACTTTTCTAATTCTTTTGTTAGGATTTCTACTCATACAATTTGGACACAAAGGAATGGGCACATAATCAAAGTTTTTAAGTATGTGATTTCTAAAATTGTATTTGTCAATGTCGGGATTATTTTCGATGTAATCTTTTGCGTATTCTCTTGATATTTCCGTTAAAAACTCAGAATATTTTCTAGGGTGAGAAAGATGCTGTAAAGTTAATGTCTCCTTACTACCACACATTTCACATCTGTCCCCAATAAATTCAGACCTTCTTTCTCTCCAGTCTTTTGTATGCCAAGAACGTTGTCCTTCTTTGAAGTCACCCCAACATTGTGCCTTTGCGACTTCTAATCTAATTTCGCCATTTATCAATTTTGTCCTTAGCTCTTTGAGTTCGTTTAAGGTCAACATAATTATTCACGGGTTATTCGTTTTCACACGGTCAGTTTAACTTGCTGCTAACGGTTGGAACTATATGCAGTTGCGATAGCAATTGATATATAGTTTTTGTTAGCGGGTTGTGGTTTTTGTCTGAATGCAAGGTTGTCCATAAATAAAAATTGTGTCTGTCGAAATTGGGATTATAATTTTATTCTGATCTTGTATCATCCCTTTTGTCTTAAAGTCCGAATTAAGAAATGCTTCATTAATAAATTCAATTGATTCATTAAATTCACAATACAATTCGCCCCTTGAAATTGTCCAAGTGCCAGTTGTCGAATGTGACACTGGTTCATAGCTTGTTCCAGCTTCACTTTCACTAACGACTTTTTGGTCAATGCGAGTTAGTGTTAGTGTCTTATCTACATTAAGGTCAAGTTGAACATCTAAAAAACCACCACTAGAGGCATCTGAGTTTCTATAATGTCTATCAGTCAGTTTATTACACGAAAAAATCATAGAAGCTATAAGAACCAAAATTAAAATTTTATGCATTCTATTCATCCTAAAATTATCAATTTGTCGTTGTAAAATTGTCTTTTGTTCGCATTGCGTTGTTCTTCTCCATAACCGCTAACTAATTTATAGATTCATGTTTATTGAATATATCATTCCAAAAACGGGAGATATGTACATGTTTGTTGAATAATATATTTTTCATAAATCTCTTTTGTTCCTATTTACAAATCAAAGTCGTCTGCCGGGTTTTTAATCTTTTGCAAACCACTCATACTCACCCATGTGTAAATTTCAGTTGTTTTGCTGCTTTTGTGTCCCAGAAGTTCTTGTATGTAACGCAAATTCACTCCGGATTGAAAAAATGTAGTGTGTAACTGTGTCTGTGGAAGCTTCGTGTAAAGTTATATGTTTTTTTAGTATTTTACATAAATATTAATGAGATAAGTATTTAGGGAGTTCGACACTACTGTAGCAGCAACAGACGGAGAAATGGGAGATTAGAATGTAGAGTTAAATAGGAACTTATATAAATCGAAGCCTCTGTATGTCGCCGAACAATCTATTTATCAAATAGAAACATTTTAAATTCAACTTGCGATTCAACTATTCTTGCGTTTTCAGCCAAGTTTGAACCATATTGACAGCGCTATATACAACGCTTCCGCGAATGGCTATACCAAAGAGAATATTAGAATTAGGACAAAGTCTTTCTAAGTGTTTCTCGCTTCGACCTAATCCGCTTCCTTCATGAGTGCAAAATGGAATGATTGTTTTGCTTCTAAAAAATCATACGATTCCAGAAAAGTGAAAACTTCCAAGGGAAAGGTGTTCCACCAGTTAGGATAGCCAAGATAAATTACGTTGTAATCATCTTTTTTATTAATTATTTCAGTTAATTTGGACTTGCATTTGATTATAATTCATCTTTAGCAACCCTTTTTGTGTCATCATAATCAGTTGGATATGTTTTTTACGGTATTGATTTTAAACAAAACGTCTCCAAGTAGTCCTTGTATCTTTTTTGCTTGATTGTTCATTTGAAATTAACTTTTATTTTTTATCTGTTAATTAATTTAGCGCTGCCTCCAGAATATCTTTCGCCTATAGATATAATTTTTGCCGCTGCAACTTCAATTTCCTGTAACTCTCCACGGGTTAATTCAAAAGAGGTAGCCCCTAAATTTTCAATTAACCGATCTATTTTTGTAGTACCAGGTATTGGAACGATCCAAGATTTTTGTGCTAGTAACCAAGCGATAGCTACCTGTGCTGGGGTTACATTCTTATGTAGTGCAACTTCTTTTAGTAAATCAACAAAAACCAAATTGGCTTTTAAATTCTCAGGGTTTAAGCGAGGAACTGTACTGCGAAAATCTTTATTGTCGAAAGTAGTGCTTTCATTCATTTTCCCGGTAAGGAATCCTTTCCCAAGCGGACTAAACGGAACAAAACCAATACCTAGTTCTTCGAGCGTTGGAATTATTTCATCCTTAGGTTCACGCCACCATAGTGAATATTCACTTTGAAGCGCTGTAACTGGACAAACAGCATGAGCTCTGCGGATTACATTTACGCCTGCTTCTGATAAACCAAAATGTTTTACTTTACCTTCTTTAATCAGATCTTTTACTGTGCCAGCAACATCTTCAATTGGAACATTAGGGTCAACTCGATGCTGATAAAATAGGTCAATACTATCGATTCTTAGGCGTTTCAGAGATGCTTCTGTAACTTTTCGGATTCTTTCGGGACGGCTATCAAGGCCATCACCACCAATATTAAATCCGAATTTAGTGGCAATTGTAACTTTTCCTTTGAATGGTTCAAGTGCTTCACCAACGAGTTCTTCATTGATATATGGCCCATACACTTCAGCAGTATCAAAAAATGTTACTCCAAGTTCTACCGCTTTGCGAATAAGTTTAATAGATTGTTCTTTATCGACTTTTACACCATAACCAAAACTCATACCCATACAGCCTAAACCAATTTCTGATACTTCTAGACCATTTTTGCCAAGTTTTCTTGTTTTCATTTTTTTTTATTTTAAAGCATTAAATATCCATTTTGCTGTTTCCCATCCATTTTATTATTTCAGGATTACGATGGTCGAAGAATAAACTTTGCTTAGTGTCTAAATTTTTGATTTGTTCCATATCATCAGATGATAAGCTAAAGTCAAAAATATCAATATTTTCAGCCATTCTTTCTTTACGAACAGATTTTGGAATAACAACAATTCCTCGTTGTGTAAGCCAACGTAAAACAACTTGTGCAACACTCTTGTTGTATTTTTTAGCTATTGACACCAACAGATCATTCGTAAACAAATTGTTTTTCCCTTCTGCAAATGGTCCCCAAGACTGCACTTGAACATTATTTTCTTTTAAAAACAATTCTGCATCAATTTGTTGATTAAACGGATGTGTTTCTATTTGATTAACTGCTGGTGGAGTATTGCCAAAAACAATTAAATCCATTACCCTATCTATTTGAAAATTGGCTACTCCAATAGCTTTAATTTTACCTTCTTTATACAATTCTTCCATGGCTTTCCACGAGCCGAATATATCGCCGTATGGTTGATGAATAAGGTACAAATCCAAATAATCTAATTGTAGCTTGTATAAAGACTTTTGAAACGATTTTTTTGTGTTTTCATAGCCATGGTCACTCACCCATAATTTAGAAGTGATGAATAAATCTTTTCTATCTATGCCCGATTTTTTGATAGCGTTGCCGACTGCTTCTTCATTCATGTATGAAGAAGCGGTATCAATAAGCCGATAGCCTGTATCAATGGCATCAATTACACATCTTTCACATTCTTGGGCATCTGGTATTTGGAAAACGCCAAATCCCAGAATTGGCATTTCTATTCCGTTGTTTAAAATTACTGTTTTCATTTTTACGATTTATAACTTTATTTTTTAATACTATTGTATTCTTCATTTGAAACAGGTTGTAACCAAACCACGTTTCCTTTTTGCACATTGGTGCTAATGGCAATATGAGTGACACCACAACTAGGCGATGCGCCATGCCAGTGTTCAATATTGGGCGAACATTTAACTATATCTCCTTTATGTAACAATTCAATAGGATGTCCTTTTTCTTGATAATAGCCAACTCCATTAGTTATAAGAAGAATTTGTCCTCCAGGGTGATAATGCCAATTAGTTCGTGCGCCAGGTTCGAAAGTAACATTACCAATTGCGGTATTATAAATACTGTCGGTTACCATCATATAAAGCCATACTGTACCTGTAAAATTCTGGTTTGCGACTTTACTCCCTTTTGGAAAAATTGCATCTGTTAATGCATGATTGCAATCAGCGCTTGCTTCATTATTTTGAATTAGATTGTTTGTTGCTGTTTCAGTGAATAATTGTTCTAAAATTTTATTTACTACATTTCCTTCCTGCGAACCTATTTTAGTTTTTAAAGTAAAAGCAATTCCTCTAATTTGTTCTTTAGTAAGGCCTATGTTTTTGCCTATCATCAAGTGACCCTGCAATTGGGGTTCTGTTCCCGAAAGACTTGCAAGCGCTGAAATAGTAACGATTTCCCTGCTTCGATAATCTAAAATATCACGTCCGAAAATGTCGGCAAACAAATGCTCCTTGAGAAATACATCGATAATAGGGGTGAACGAATAAACAGCTCCGGTGTTAGGCTTCCCAATCAATTGTGTTTGCACTTCTGTACCAAATTCAAGTTTGCTTTTGCCATTAAATAAGATGTTTGATTCTCTACCAATCACATCTTTGATTCCATTCTGTTCGCGCTCTTTAAGTACCTCCATACAAGTATTAAGAGCGTTTAGACTGCGTGGGAATCCGGTATAAGCATATAATTGCACCAGAATTTCTTTCACTTCATTAACAGTAAGTCCTGCATCTAAGCCTTCATTTATTGCAAGGTTTAACTCTTGTAAGTTGCCCTTTGCTGTATGTGCAGAAATAGTAATAATACATTGCTGTTTTTTTGACAGTTCATTATTCGAATCTATGTTCTTTTGTGCATATAGGCTAAGTTGTAAAAAACTCAATATAACAATTAGCCCTATAGATGTCTTTGATTTCATTCTATTATAATTACAGATAGACATTTTAAAAAGTTTTTTATTGCGAAGCTTGTTCTGAAGTAGTTTAATTAAATTGCCTTGTGAATGAAAGCGACCCTAATACCCATCGTCAGAGTTGATACTTTCGAACTGCTATTCATTAGTATTATTTTTAATCGGATTATAAATTTTTAATTGGTTAGATGGAGTTCACCAACAAATATTTTCTGTGTGAGTAATGCTTACTCGCGACACGTTTCATGAAACTATGTATATTTTAAAATCTTCTATAACCCAACCATTAGTCGCAAATATGTTAATCATTCATCTTAAAATTGACAAATCCTTGTTTTTGTTCAAGAGTCATGTTAAAAAAACGTTTATTTTTATTCAATGAACGCATGGTTGCCATATCCGCATCGTTTAGTTGAAAGTCGAAGATGTTGATATTTTCCTTAATATAGTAGGGATTGGTCGCCCCTGGAATCACCGAGAATCCTTCTTGAATATGCCAACGAAGGATTATTTGTACAATTGATTTATTATGCGCTTCAGCAATTTTAGCAATCACAGGGTCAGAAAGCAACCCATAATCTCCATGTCCTAATGGATACCAACATTCTATGGCTATACCATAAGGTTTTACTTTCTCTCTTATATCATTGCGTTGAGCATAAGGATGGCATTCTATCTGCATCACGGCAGGTTTTATTTTCATCTTATCTACAATGGCATGGAATACTTCATCACTATCATCAAAATTACTAATTCCCAAAGCGCGAATTTTTCCTTCTTCTAAGGCTTTCTCCATATCTTTCCAAGCGCCTACAAAATCTCCGACAGGTTGATGAACATATAGCAGGTCGATGTAAGTTGTTTGCAGGCGAACCAGCATCTTATCTATAGCTGCCATAGTTATACCTTCTCCATATTCGGATGGCCAAAGTTTGCTTGTAATCCATATTTCTTCACGAGGGATACCGCTTTCCTTAACTGCTGCACCCACTCCAGACTCGTTTCCGTAAGCATGAGCAGTATCTATATGGCGATAACCGTTTTTTAATGCAACAAGGCAAGCATCTCTACATGCTTCATTTGATGCTGTGTATGTACCAATGCCGAGTTGAGGCATCTCGATACCATTATTCAGTTTTAGCATGGGCACATTGACTTTCATAACTTGTGCATTAACTAGGTTGGTACTAACGAATAGCAAAAGTGCTATTGATAGAAAATAGTTTTTCATGTTGTTTGTGTTTTTATAAATATTTACCAAAAAACTCATAAAGTTTATTCATCGCCTGATTAACATACTCAGGAACATAATAAGTTTGTATGTGGGTAGCACCGTCAATCATGAATAATTCTTTTTTTTCGGTTCCTGTTGCCTTTTTAAATGCAGCCTCAGTCATGTAGTAGGTATCGGCCTTACTTCCTACCATCATCAGTAAAGGTTGACCGATTAAATCCATATTCGAAGAGGCATCAAAGGTCATTAAATCAAGTAAACTACTCATCGTATATTTAAAGGTTGAATTTGGATGTGCATGGGTTCTATAATAGTACACATAGCCTTCGCGATATAAATCCGTTGTGATTTTGGCAATCTCCTCATCAGTCGGATTTACCTCACCAAAGTATATTATCTCACCACAGGAAACTTCTTGCGAACGTGCATTTGTTGCTTGTTTTAATCGTTCTTGAATTGTTGAAACCTGTGAATTCATAAAGCCATTTCGCCTTACCTCACCTGAGTTGAACATGCTCAAAGTTGCCACTACTTTAAATCGTTTGTCGGATTGAGCTGCTTTCAATGCGTAGCCACCTCCTCCACATATTCCTAATAGTCCAATTCGATAAATGTCTACACCTGCATATTTGGTTATATAATCTGCCATTCCGTGAATATCCTCAATTCGGTTTGTAGGTTTATCCACATGGCGAGGTTGACCTCCGCTTGCTCCCTGATAGGCAGCGTCAGCAGTAATGGTAATATAGCCTAATTCTGCTAACCGTTGAGCGTACAGTCCGGCGACCTGTTCCTTAACACCACCGTTTGGGTGAGCAACTACCACAGCCGCATAACTCTTTGATGAGTCATAATTGGCTGGTGTGTAAACATTGGCAGAAATTTCAATGCCATTCAACTTATAGGTTACAGGATGGATGTTTACCTCACCTGAAATATTTTTTGTAATAGCATTCTCATAAACCAAACCAAAGGGATTTGTTGGTTTGTTTTGACCTGATACAATGATATTTATTGACATAAACAGTAAACTTAAAAAAATGCATTTTGTTTTCATTTTTAATACCTCCTACAGATTTTCATTTTATAATAATAAAAACATAAAATCAGCCAAACCTTAATTATTTATTCAAACCTTTTTCGTTTAACCATACCGACAATAAATTGGCGATCTCCACATTGTTTAAATCCGACATTATAAAATGTGTATTGCCTTTTATACCTATTTCAGGTAAGTGAACAATAGTAACATCACCTCCGTGTGCATTGACAACATTAGCCCATTGGCGTGCAGTGTTAAGAACATTTCGCCAGAAGTTTAGCGAAGAAGCATTTGATTCTTCCTTTGGTATAAAATCACCGAAATAAACAATAATAGGAATTTTAGTCAGTTTCATAAATTCGTTGAGTGATATGAATGTAGCGCTACGATTACCTTCAGGGACTTCACCAACAGGAAATACAAATTGACCAGGTTCAAATGAAACAATTGCTTTTACTTGCTCGTTTTTAATGGCAATTTTCCAACCGAGTAAGCCACTAGCGGAATGTGTAAGCAGGATACCTTTACCTGATTTATCAAACACAGCAGACAAGGCATTTACTATCGTAGTTTCATCCACATTGCCTGTGTTTGGGGTCATCACACGAAAAAAATTATCCAACGAAAAGCTGTCTTTTGGAAACTGAACACCATCATAAAAGTTTGGGAATTGACCAATGCGAAATTGGGTGAACCAAGTTTGGTCATCCGGTATTGCTGAAATTTGTCCGGGCTTTGTGGTTTGTCCAGCATCACCACGCCCAGGTTGGTCTACAAGGTAAACACCATATCCTTTTCGTAAAAAAAGATCAGCAAAACCTTCTCTGCCATCAGCGGTAGTTTGCCAGCTGCGGCGAGACTGTCCGTAACCGTGAAGAAAAACCATTGGATAGTGCTTTGAATGTGCAGGGATTTGGTAAAACACATCAGCGTGGTCGCCATGTCGAGTTTGCCCACCCTGTTGCTCATACCAAGGTTTTAACGGGTTAAATGTGCCTTCGCTCTTTATAACGATGCCACCGGCAGAAAATGCTCCCTGTTTTTCAATAATGAGAGGCTCTTGTTTTAGTGTTTTTTGAGCAAAAGCGGATATGGAAACAGAAAATGTTATAAGTAGGCATAGAAGGTTTTGGACAGTTAATATGTGGAAGTCCTTGAATAAGAATAATAATTTAGTCCTTTTCATAGTGTTTTACCTTAAGAGTTATTAATCATTTTCAGCTTTTTTGTGCTAAAATTTCATGATACAAAATTGAGGTGAAAAATCGGTCAAGGTTGTATACAGATTACTGCATTTTATACCATTTTTACTGACAGGACTTTATGGATGATTATTTAGGGAAGAAATGTTTAAATTTGCAGAAGAAAAATAAAAAAATATGGAAAAGATATTTAGGTTTGATTCCGTAGCTGAATATAATGAATTGAACAACCATGAAACATTTCACCCATTGGTCAGTGTGATTGATTTTTCAAAAGCAAAACCAAGGTCATGGGATGGACAAAAAAGCGTCAAGATACATTATGGACTGTATTGTATTTTCCTGAAAGATGCAAAAGGCTGTGACTTAAAATATGGACGTAACTATTACGACTACCAGGAGGGTACGCTGGTTTTTGTTGCCCCTGGGCAGATGATGGTTGTTGAAACTGACGGACAGGGGTATCAGCCAAAAGGTTATGCTCTTGTATTTCATCCTGACCTAATACGTGGGACCTCTCTTTCCAAAAACATCAATGACTATAACTTTTTCAGTTATAACGCAAATGAGGCTCTTCATTTATCTGAACACGAAAGACAACTTGTGTTGGATTGTTTTTCCAAAATAGGATATGAACTAAACCGTGCCATTGATAAGCATAGCAAAAAACTCATTGCTGCAAATATTGAGTTGTTTTTAAATTACTGTGAGCGGTTTTACGACCGTCAATTCTTTACAAGAGACAATGTAAATAAAGGGATTTTAGAAAAGTTTGAAGACCTTTTGAATGGCTATTTTTCATCAGACAAACCTCGACAAATAGGGTTACCAACGGTTGCTTATTTCGCAGAAGAACTTCATCTGTCATCCAATTATTTTGGTGATTTGATTAAAAGAGAAACTGGCAAGTCGGCAAAGGAGTACATTCATTTGAAATTAATTTCTGTTGCGAAAGATAAAATATTTGACACTAGTAAATCGGTCAGTGAGATAGCGTATGAATTAGGGTTTAAGTATTCACAGCATTTTAGCCGAATGTTTAAAAGTGAAACTGGCTATACACCTAATGAATTTAGGTCATCTAATTAAATGCAAATATATCAACAGTGTGTGTATGGGCAAGAAAAGCTGTGTATTGCAGCAGGGAGGCATGTAGGGAAAATGATGACATATTCTGCTTTTGTGCGGCGGGTTCTTCTTCCTTCCCTTTTTTTGTCTGAAAGTCGTCAAATCCGTCGTCAAATTAGCTTGCTGCTAATGATTTGGACTATGTGCATTTGCAATAGCAATTGACATATTTTTTGTTAGCAACTGGGCTTTTGGTCATATCATATCGGCTATCCATGCAATTATTTTTGCAGATGGTATAAAAAAACTGTGCTAGCACTGTTCCCAAAAATCTTGCAATAACCATATAAGCAATATACTTTCTAAACAAGCTCTCTTTTGTCTTACCTAAGACGACATCATCAGTCATTAAAGATAAAAAACATCAATTAATATTAACATTAAAATAGTTGCGAATCTATAGATTATAGCTGAAAGATTGCTCGCAGCTGATCTGAATTCTGGATTTAAGTATCCAGCATACAATGCCGATAAAACCCCACTAGATAATTATCGCAACAGCAACTATGTTCATAATAAATATTCTCCAAGGGAAGTCGCTCTTAAAATTTATTTCCGCTATATTCTTAGCACTTGGGATGACAATTCTATCCTTTTCGAAGTTATTCCTCCTTTTGAGAAACTGTGAAGGAGTAATGAAGAAACAGATTTATATATACTGAATTTCTCAACTGCAATGGAAAGTAATTCTTGAAAAGTTGGGATTAAAAAACCACCAATAATGGTTGCCACAGAACAGACAAAAATTATCAGTCGAAACTCACACAGGTTTTCTCCTGTTCCTGAATTAATATTGTTCTCGATGATTTTTGCAAGCAAAGGTGTAGGATCTCCTAAAAGAATTCTCACCCGAATTCGAAATTTCGGTCGAATCAAATTATTCAGTAAAATTGAAATTATTAGAAACCGTTACACCGCAAAATGCTTGAACAGTTCGTAAACGAGCATTGCAGGCCAAACGATTGCCTTTAATATTCCAAGCACTCCCATCCAGAAGGTTGTTGCCTGCATTATGAAATAAACGGCTGCGCCAATGAGTCCGAGTCCGTAAACTGCGCCTGAGGGAGCTGAGTGGTGAATTTCATTTTTCATGGTATAGAGTTTTTGAGGTTGTTGCTTTTTAATCTTTGTACCGGGTTCTCCCCTAATTTCCGTCCCTTGCGCTTCTATTTATCTAATGTAACTACCACCTTCACCGGAAAGTGGTCGGAAGGCATTCGGGTTACAAAAATGCCTTTGCCGGTTTCCGTCCAGTATGTATCTGTGAGTATGCCGTATCGCATAACACGAAAGGCTTTACTCACGAAAATGTGGTCTATGCGTGTGTTGTTTTTTTGCTGGGGATTGAAGTTGTTGAAAGTGCCGTTTGTTGCATACCTGATTTTGGCAGTTTCGTATGAATCCTGTAATATTCCGGAACCGGAAATCAGTTTGTAGCCTTCGCTCGTCTGGTCGGAATTAAAATCGCCGGTGAGGATTACTGGTTCACTGCCGGCCAGAGTCTTAATTTTCTCAAGAACCAGTTTTGAACTTTCAAGCCTTGCCTTTACACCAATATGGTCCATGTGCAGGTTAAAGTACCAGAAGCAAACGCCATTCTCTTTTATCTGAAACTTTCCCCACGTGCATATTCGTGGCAGTGCTGCATCCCAGCCAACGCTTGGTTTTCCGTCTGTTTCGGAAAGCCAGAAATTGCCGGATTTCATTAGTTTAAACTTCTCTTTTTTGTAGAAAACAGGCGAACACTCCCCGGATTTTTCTCCGTCTGTGCGCCCGACTCCAATGAATCCATATTCCGGCATAAGTGACAACATGCCGTTAAGCTGTCCGTAAAAAACCTCCTGGGCACCAAAAATATCAAAATCGTGAAACTGAATTAGCTTTGCAATTACAGGAAGGCGTTGGCCCCAGCCGTTTCCGTTTAGGGAATCGCTTTTGTTCTCGTAGCGGATGTTGTAGGTGGCGATATTTATGGTTTGTGCTGTTACGTTAATGGCAGCAAAGCAAAACACAATAGCGGCTATGTATCTTGTTAATCTCATTTTGCAGTCTCTTTGCGTATTGAATATATCAGCTCGTCCATGAACTCTCCGTTCTTGAACAATGCATTTGGGAATCGTGCTTCAAGAGTAAAACCTGCCTTTTCAAGAACTCTTTGGGAGGCTCTGTTTATCCCGAAAGGGCGGGCGTAAATACGGGTAATGTCAAATTGTCGGAAACCATATTCACACATCTGCTTTATGGCCTCTGTCATAATTCCCTTGCCCCAGTACATTTCCGACAGCCAGTAACCCATTTCTGCGTTTTTCTCATGTATGTCACCCTGAGGGAAAACTCCAATTGAGCCAACTGCTTCGCCTTTTATGTCTATTGCAAGAATTTTGTCGGAACACTGGTCGGCAACGAACGAAAGAAATTTTTGCCCGGCCTCTTTTGTGTATGGATAAGGAAACTGATTGGTAAGAAATTTAGCAATTTTAAAGTTGTTTGCGTGTTTCACAAGGCTCTCAAGGTCCTTTTCTGTCCATTTTCGTAAAATAAATTCCATCGTATTGTGTTCCTCAAAATTTATCGGAGGTGGTTTTGGTTGTATCCCATGCACAAATATATCATTAAATATATTCCGTATTGCCAAATAATTGCAGAAATATTTAGCAGATTTAGGAATTATTATCCTGTCAGTTAAGCAAAATGGAAACTGCGGAATAGACAAGCAAAAGAGACATTATCGCATTGAACGAGTAGAAGAATATCTTATTTTTGAAATATGCGGAAAAAGCGGAGCCTATGAAGGTCCAGAGAGCAATTGACCCGAATCCTAAAATGGTAAGGAACAGTGAGGAGGCTATCACAGCAACAGGAGAATATCCAATAAGTGCCGAGAATGAGGAGTAGAGCGTAATTCCGTAAAGAATTACTTTTATGTTTACCAGCTGGAGAATCATTCCGTTATAAAGAGTGTAGCTTACTGACATTGATTTCTTCCCCGATTTTCCTTGCGGGATAAAGGGAACAACTGCCAGCCACAGCATGTATAATGCGCCTATCCATTTGAGATAGGACGATATTTTGCCGTAGACCTGCATTATGAAATCCAGCAGCAATCCGCTGGCTGCGAGTATCACAAAAAATCCTATCGAAATGCCTATGAGATATGGGAGCGTTTTTCTGAACCCATTCTGCATTCCGGAAGATGATGCCGATGCGTTATTTGGCCCTGGGGTGAATGTGGTTGCAATAGCGTAGGATATGAAAGGAATCAGGAGTTCAGGATGGGCCATTTTGTCAATTCTTTATAAGCTAAAAGAGCCTGTACGGGTATTCTATGCTGGTGAGGAAGAGAGGGTGGGCGGGGACGGAGCTGCCCGCTTCGCAACGGTTTTTCTTTTCGAGTACCTCTTCAATCCAGATTGGTTCCTTGCGTCCCCGCCCCACTTCCAGCAGTGACCCCACAACTGCCCGCACCATGTTTCTAAGGAAACGGTTTGCAGTTATCGTAAAGCACAGGGTTGTTAACTCTCCGCCGTTGTTTTCCTCTTTGCACAGGGATGTGAAGTTGAGCGGGGCCCCCGGTGTCCAGATTGCTTCCGATACAGTGCAGATATTTGTCTTTACATCTGTATGAAGTTTGGACATTGAAGTGAAGTCCTTTTCTCCAAGCAAATACCTGGCTGCGAAATTCATTTTTTCGAGATTTATTTCATACGGGAAAAAGTAGGAATATTCGCCTAAAAAAGGGTCCTTTCGGGTGTGTACATAGTAGTTGTATGTCCGGCCGATAGCGTCATAGCGGGCATGTGATCCTGCCGGAACCTGACAAATTTTATAAAGTACAATGTCATGTGGCAGAATGGCATTTATTTTGTAAACTAGTTTTCTCAGTTCTTCGGGGTCAAGAGGCCGTTCTATATCGAGGTGGGCAATATAGTTTATTGCGTGAACTCCGCTGTCTGTCCTGCCCGCACCGGTAATATCGATCTTCTCGCCCAAATAAACGGAGAATGCTCTCTCCAGCTCACTTTGAACTGAGGGTTGTCCGGGCTGAACCTGCCAGCCGTTGAAAGTCCGGCCATTATATGAAAGAGAGATAAAATAACGCATTAACTTAACGATAAATAGACTAAATTTGTAAGTTGTACACGACAAAA
>Ga0316605_10000817_pt1 | contig 19241 bp, 21 predicted proteins | sample OWC_soil_day20_n_FD_207666 | JGI IMG/M metagenome (GOLD analysis project Ga0316605, IMG submission 207666) | Wetland soil microbial communities from Old Woman Creek delta, Ohio, United States - OWC_soil_day20_noCT | ecosystem: Environmental > Terrestrial > Soil > Wetlands | place: USA: Ohio...
GTTTTTTCCGATATTTCAAAAGCCAAGCAGGCAGAAGAAAAGCTTTATTTTCTGGCAAATCACGACTCATTGACCGGGTTGCCAAACCGGATGCGCTTTTCCGAACATCTGACGGGGGCCATCGAGCGGGCACGGCGAACGAAGGGGAAAGTGGCGGTCGCTTTCATTGACCTGGATCGTTTCAAGCTGGTCAACGACACCTTGGGTCATGCTTCGGGCGATGTTTATCTGCGAACGATTGCCGAACGTATTTCGCAAGCCTGTCGCAAGCAGGACACTCTGGCTCGCTGGGGAGGGGATGAATTCGTCATCGTCCTTGAGGATGTGGCCGATCACAATGCAGTGGGGGCGACCATCGAACGCATGCAGGGCCATATCGCCGAGGTCGTCGATGTAGATGGCCATCAACTGGTACCGACTGCCAGTATCGGGATCAGTATTTATCCGGACGACGGGACTACTCCCAGCGACCTGATCAAGGCTGCCGATGCGGCGATGTATCGGGCGAAGGATTCGGGGCGTAACCGCTTTGCCTTCTTTACCGAGCTGATGAGCAGGGAAATCAGCGAGAAATTCAATGCCGCGGCCGAGTTGCGCAAGGCCGTTCAAGGTGATGAGCTTCGCTTGCATTACCAGCCCCAGAACGACGCCAGAACTGGCGCCTTGACTGGGGTGGAGGCCTTGGTTCGTTGGTACCATCCATTGCGCGGACTGCTTTTGCCGCAACACTTTATTCCGGCCGCCGAAGAGTTGGGGCTAATCGAAGAGTTGGGTATCTGGGTGCTGAACGAGGCATGTCACCAGATGCGTCGCTGGCTTGATGCCGGGGTGCCGATTCCAAGAATTGCCGTGAATGTTGCACCTGCTCAACTGAATGATGCGTTCGTCGCTTGTGTCGCGCAAGCACTGGAAAGTTTCAGGCTCGACCCCGGCCACCTCGAACTGGAAATTACCGAGGGCGCTCTGGAAGCTGGCGACGAAATCAAACAGGTTCTCCGCCGCTTGCGGGCAATGAATATTCAACTGTCAGTTGATGATTTCGGTACCGGTTATTCCTCGCTGTCGCACATCAAGCATTTTCCGATCAGCGGTTTCAAAATCGATAAATCCTTTATCGATGGCATTCCAGCCAGCGATCAGGATGTGGCCATCGTTCGGGCCATTTTGGCGCTGGGTTCGAGTCTGCACGTCAGCATCGTCGCTGAAGGTGTGGAAAAGCTGGAGCAGTACGAGTTCTTGCGAGAGTCCGGCGTGACCAATATTCAAGGCTATTACTTTGGCAAGCCGATGCCGGAGAGACAGATCGCCGAGTACGCGATCCGAATCGACGCAGGGTTGTCTGAAACGACCTGATCGACTTTGGGCAACGCCGGCATCGGTGCATGGCTGGCGTTGCCCGTTCTTGCCGGTTATTCCTTGATCGCTTCGAGGGCGATGTCGATGGTGACTTCGTCGCCGACGTTCGGTGCGTATTTGCCGGCGTTGAAGTCGGAGCGCTTGACGGTGGTCGTCGCATTGGCGCCGATGGCGTCCTTCTTCAGCATCGGGTGGGGCATGGCCTTGAACGAGGTGACTGTCAGGGTGACCGGCTTGGTGACGCCCTTCAGGGTCAGGTTGCCCTCGATCTTGGCCGGTTTGTCACCGTCGAAAATTACCTTGGTCGACTTGAAGGTGGCGGTCGGGTACTTGGCGGTGTCGAGGAAATCCTCACCCTGGATGTGCTCGTTGAAGGTGGCGTAGCCGGTATTCACGGATTTGGTGTCGATGACGATCTCGACCGCAGCGGTCCTGGCCGCCTTGTCGAGGACCACCTTGCCGCTGGTCTTGTCGAAGCGGCTCAGCTGGGTCGAGAAGCCGAAGTGGCTGTACGAGAAGCGCGGGAAGGTATGGGTGCCGTCGAGCACAAAGGTTTCCGGCGCGGCCAGGGCCGGGCTGGCGGCAGCGGCGGCGAGGACGAGGGCGGCAGTGAGGCGGGTCAGTTTTAGCATGGTGATTCTCCGGTTGGGGTGGGGGTTACTTGCTGGTTGCGGTGATGCGGAACTTGATCAGGACGTCGTTGGCGACGATGTCGAACTTGGCCCAGGAGCCTTCGCCGACGGAAAAATCGGCGCGGCGTATCGTGAAGCTGCCGTCGAAGACGCCCTTGCTGCCCTGGGCGGTAAAGGTGGCGGGAACGACGACCTCTTGCGTCTTGCCCTTGATGGTCAGCTGGCCGGCGACTTCGTAGCGGTTGTTGCCGAGGGCCTTGACCGTGCCCGAGACGAAACGGGCGGTCGGGAATGCCTTGGTGTTGAACCACGGCTTGCCGGCGACCTCCTCGTCGCCTTCCGGGGCGCCGGTATCGACGCTGGCCAGATCGACGTCGAAACTGGCCTTGGCGGCGCTCGGCTTGGCCGGGTCGAAACTCAACTGGCTGGAAAAGCGCTTGAATTTGCCGTCGACAGCAACCCCCATCTGCTTGTAGGTGAAGGTGATGGCGCTCTGTGCCGGTTGCACCTGGTTGTAGTCGGCGGCGCCGGCGGTCAGGGACAGGGCGGCGGCGGCCAGCAGGGCGAGGATGTAGCGTTTCATGTCAGTTCTCCTTGGCGTGCGCGGGCAACATGCGGGTCAGGATGTCGTCGCGGTCAATGAAATGGTGTTTGAGGGCGGCGCCGATATGGCCGAGCAGGGTGACGACGAACAGCAGGTTGAGGCCCAGATGGACGGTTTGCAGCAGGTCGCCGACCTCCTTGTTCTTGTCGAGCAGGTCGGGAATGGGCAACACGCCGAACCACACCGTCTGGAAGCCCTTGGCCGAACTCATCAGCCAGCCGGACAGCGGAATGGCCAGCATCAGCCCGTAGAGCGCCAGATGGCCGGCGTGGGCGGCGAACTGCATGGATTTGGACATGCTGGCCGGTAGCGGCGGCGGCCGGTGACCGAGGCGCCAGGCCAGTCGGACCAGGACGAGCAGGAAGGCGGTGACGCCGGCCCATTTGTGCCACGAGTAGAGCTTCAACTTGTCTGGTGACAGCGGCAGGTCGTGCATGTAAAAGCCGAGGGCGAGCAGGCCGAAGAGCAGTACGGCCATCAGCCAGTGCAAAGTCTTGGCGGTTGCGGTGTAGTGATTGACCACGGTCGACCTCCTTTATCGCGGCAAAAATGAATAGGCATCCATGGCGATGACGTAGTCGTCGATGCCGGCATGCAGACGTTGGGCGTTGGCTTGCTCGCCGGCGGCTCCCAGTGCGACAAACAAGGGCAGCAAATGTTCATCGCTCGGGTGGGCCTGGGCGGCGCCGGGGGCCTGCTGGCGGTAGTCGAGCAGCGCATCGGTGTCGTTGCTGGCCAGGCGGGCGGCGATCCAGTCGGCGAACTGGCGCACATAGGCCGGCGTCTGGCCGCCGTTGCGGTAGGCCGTCTGGTAGTCGCGCAGGTTATGGGTCAGGTTGCCGGAGGCGATCACCTGGAAGCCCTCGGCGACCAGCGGGGCGAGCGCCCAGCCGAGCTGCCAGGACGCTTGCGGGCCGCCGCGGCTCTGGATGGAGAGCGGAATGACCGGCACCTCTGCATCGGGGAACATCAGGCGCAGCGGCACCCAGGCGCCGTGGTCGAGGCCGCGTTCGGCCTCCTGCGCTACCGGCAGGCCGGCTGCCTGGATGGCGGCAACGACCTGGGCGCTGGCTTCCGGGCAGCCGGTGGCCGGGTAGCGCAGGGCGTAGAGTTCGTCGGGAAAGCCCCAGAAATCGTGGATGGTGGCGGGACGTTCGGCGAAACCGACAGTCGGCACGGCGGTATCCCAATGGGCGCTGACCACGACGATGGCGCGCGGCAGCGGCAGGCTCTTGGCGGCCGCGGCCAGGGCGGCACCGGCGGCGCCGGGGCGCAGGGCGAAGGTCGGGGCTCCGTGCGGGACAAACAGGGGCGGGTGGGTCATGGCAACAACTCCGGAAGCGATGGGCGAACTTTAGTCTTTCCGGTTGAGGCGAAATAGCCGACAATCAGCAAATCATAATTGCTCTATTTGCAACAATGGATCGACTGGAAGCGATGCACCTGTTCGTGCGGGTGGCCGAGCTGGGCAGTTTTTCCGCCGTGGCGCAGCAGCTGGGCGTTGCCCGATCGGTGGTGACGCGCCAGGTCGCGGCACTGGAGACGCACCTCGGCGTCAAGCTGATGGCGCGCAGCACGCGCAAATTGACGCTGACCTCGGCCGGTGGCGCCTACCTGGAAAAGTGCCGGGTCATCCTGAACCTGGTCGAGACGGCGGAGGCCGATGTCGGCGAGGAAAGGCTGACCCCGCGCGGCCACATCCGCATCAGCCTGCCGCTCAGTTTCGGCCTGAAGCGGCTGGCGCCATTGCTGCTCGATTTCTCGCAACGCTATCCGGAAGTGTCGCTGGACATGGATTACAGCGACCGCCGGGTCAACCTGATCGAGGAGGGCATCGACCTGTCGATCCGCATCACCCGTCGCCTGCAGGCCGGCGACGTGGCGCGCAAGATCGGCACCAGCCGGATGCATGTGGTGGCCGCCCCGGATTACCTGGCCCGCCACGGTCGACCGCAGCACCCTTCGGAACTGGCCCATCACGAATGCCTGGGCTACACCGCCGGCGGTGCGGCGCAAAGCTGGCAGTTTCTGGTCGATGGCACGCTGCAAGGTTTTACCGTGCACAGCCGCCTCCAGGCCAACAACGGTGAGGTGTTGAGCGAAGCGGCGGCGCAGGGCCTGGGCTTTACCGTGCAGCCGGATTTCATCGTCGATCGTTTTCTTGCCGATGGCCGCGTCGAGATCGTGCTGGCCGATTTTCCGGTGCCGGAACTGGGCATCTACGCCATGCTGCCCAGCAACCGCCATGTGCCCCACCGGGTGCGGGTACTGATGGATTTTCTCGCCGATGGACTGGTTGCCGCCTGACTTAATCTGGCTGATTCCGACCCTCTACGGCGGACTCAGCCTGCGAACTTTCGTTGTCTACGCCGTCGATAAAGCTGCCGCGCGCAGCGGCCGGCGACGGGTGCGCGAGCGCCATTTGCATGGGCTGGCCTTGGTCGGCGGCTGGCCGGGAGGCTGGCTGGCACAGCGCATGTTGCGTCACAAGTCGAGCAAGACCTCTTTTCGCCGGCTTTTCTGGCTGACGGTCATCTTGAACTGCGGTGGCCTGGCGGCCATTCTGGTGCTTGCCCGGTAGTGGCTGGTGCGGGCAAGAGTCTTGCGGTCAACCCCGCAAATAGGCGGAAAAGCAGGCGGCGACGCGCAACACCGGATCTTCTGCCGGGCCGAGTTCGTGGAATTCGTGCGGGGCGGCAAGGTACGGGCGGGCGCGGTCGTAAGCCGTTTTGACCGGCAGGTCGCCGAGGTCGCCGAGCATCAGCAGCGGAGCGACCAGGAATTCCAGGGATTGTTTGCCGGCGCGATCAATCAGCCCGCCGTGGCAGGCGATGGCGTGAATCTGCGTATCACGTCGGGCGGCGGCGCGGATGGCGGCCGGGCTGGCATCGCCGCTGGCCAGGACGGCAAAAGGCAGGTCGGTCAACTGGGCGTCGCGACGGGCCAAGTCGAGCTGGTCGAGCAGGCGCTGAGCCAGGCGCGGCACGTTCTGGCTGGCGTCGGCGAAGAGGATTTCCTGCGCGCTGAGCAAGTCCATGCCGAGGATGGCGTAGCCGCGCGCGGCGAGGTTGGCGGCGATGGCGGCGTCGAGCGGCGTATGGTGGGCGCGGGCGAGCAGGACGACGGCGCGGGCGCCGGGCGGTACGATCAGTTGGCCATGCAGGGGGCCGTGCGGAGTCTGGAGGGTCAGGTACTGGGTCATTGAGCGAAGTGGACGGGGATGCGGCGCGCGCCGAAGGCCTGGCCGGCGTGGCCCAGCTGCGGACCGAAGCGGCCGGCGATGGCGTTCTGGCAGTGCGGACAATGGCCGGCCGGCGTCAGGTCGTAGCGCCGGATGTCGTACCAGTCGCGCACGATCAGGGCGGCGTGGCAGCCGGGACAGAAGGTGGTGCCCCCTTCGCTGTCGTGCACATTGCCGGTGAACACGTGATGCAGGCCGGCATCGAGGGCGATGCGCCGGGCGTGGGCCAGGGTGGCGGGGGGCGTTGCCGGTACGTTTTCCATCTTCCAGTCCGGGTGGAAGGCGGTGAAGTGCAGCGGCACGTCAGGGCCGAGTTCCTTGGCCACCCAACTGGCCAGTTCGTTGATTTCGTCGGGGCTGTCGTTGTGGCCGGGGATGAGCAGGGTGGTGATCTCCAGCCAGCAGTCGGTTTCGTGGTGGATGTAGGCCAGGGTGTCGAGGACCGGTTGCAGGTGGCCGACGCACAGCTTGTGGTAGAACTCTTCGGTGAAGGCTTTCAAATCGACGTTGGCGGCGTCCATCGCGGCAAAGAACTCGCGGGCCGGCCCGGGGTGGATGTAGCCGGCGGTTACCGCGACGTTGCGGATGCCCTGTTCGCGGCAGGCCAGCGCGGTGTCGATGGCGTATTCGGCGAAGATCACCGGGTCGTTGTAGGTGTAGGCCACCGCATCGGCCCCGTAGCGCCTGGCGGCGCCGGCGATCATCTGCGGGCTGGCCTCGTCCATCAGGCGGTCCATGTCCTTCGATTTGGAGATGTCCCAATTCTGGCAGAACTTGCAGGCGAGGTTGCAGCCGGCGGTGCCGAAGGAGAGGATGCTGCTGCCCGGGTAGAAGTGGTTGAGCGGTTTCTTTTCGATGGGATCGATGCAGAAGCCGGAGGAGCGGCCGTAGGTGGTCAGGCGGATGGCACCGTCGACCATCTGGCGAACGAAACAGACGCCGCGCTGGCCTTCGTGCAGCTGGCAGTCGCGCGGGCAAAGGTCGCATTGCACGCGGCCATCGGGCAGCGCGTGCCACCAGCGACCGGGGAACAGCGAAGCGGGCGTGGATTCGGTTGGTTTCATGGGGCGGCCTCCTTCCATTTTTTGATGCCATAGCGCTCCAGCCGGACATCGTTGCCCCAGTAACTGGCGGGCAGCCCGGCCTTCTCCTTGAGATGCGCCATGAAGAGAGTCGGTTCCGGCAATTGTTCCCAGACTTGCGGCAGGAAGGTGGCGCGGTGGGCGCCGGCGGTGAGGATCACGCCGTCGATCCCGGGGCGCAGCTGGGCCAGGGCGTCGGCCTCGCTGGCAAAGGAGATGGCTTCGGCTGGCGTCAATAACGAGACTTCGACGCGGGTTCGGTCCAGTTCGTCGGCGGTCAGCGGCGCAAAACGCGGGTCGCGAAAGGCGGCAGCCAAGGCGTTTTCGCGCACGTCGCTGGCCAGCGGCCGCCAGGCTTCCAGACTGCCGATGCAGCCGCGCAGCCGGCCCAGCTGGGTCAGGGTGACGAAGGTGGCGCCATTTTCGTGCAGTTCCGGGTGGTCGACCGCAGGCATCGCCGGCCGGCCGAAATGGCCGGCGATGGCGTTGCGGGCCTGGATCAGCAGGCTGGGGCCGAGGTCAGGCATGGCCGGCTTCCCGGAAGGCGAAGGCGGCGTAGCCGACAACCCGTTCCTTGTCGCCGGCGGTATCGCCCGAATTGCACAGGTGCACCAGTTGCGGCGCCAGGCCGTGCCGGCCGGCGGCGAGCAGCAGACCGTTGATCGGGAAGGCGCCGCAGGCTTGCTGCGGATTGATGGTGGTGTCGAGATCGAGGATGTGCCGGCAGGTATCGCGGTCGACCTGCCGGGCGGCGGCATAGGGCAGGAAATGGGACAGGTCGGAACTGATGACGATCAGCGTCTCGGGACCGCCCCACAGGCGGTCGAGCACTTCGGCCACAGCTTCCGGTGCGGCATGGCCGACGGCCAGCGGCACCAGCTTGAAATCGTCGAGGGCGCGTTGCAGGAAGGGCAGGTGTACTTCCAGCGAATGTTCGTCGGCATGGACACGGTCGCTGAACACGATCTGCGGCAAGTCGCGCAGGCCGGCCATGGCCTCCAGATCGAGCGCGATGTCGCCGAGCGGGGTGGCAAAAACTGCGCTTTCCGGCAGGGCCAGGCCGTTGACTGCCACCCGATGGGTCGGGCCGAGCAGCACGACGCGGCGGATCTGGCGGCGTCGTGGAGCCAGCGCGGCGTAGGCCTGGGCGGCGGTCGGGCCGGAATAGATGTAGCCGGCGTGCGGCACGATCAGCGCCTTGGGCGGCAGCTCTTCCGGCCGGGCCGCTTCGGCCAGCAGGCGGTCGACGGTGGCGGCCAGTACGCCCGGCTGGCCGGGGTAGAAGGCGCCGGCGACGGCGGGGGGGCGGATGTGGGTCATGGTCGACTCCTCAAACGAGCAACAAGCCGCCCGCCATGCCGGCGCCGATGGCCAGCAGTCCGGGCAGCGCGTGGCGGGCCAGCTTGCCGCCACCGATGCTGATGACCAGGCCGATCTTGAAGATCAGATTGGCCATCAGGGCCAGGGTGACGGCAATGACCGCCTCGCCACTGGAGATTTTTTCCAGGTTGTAGAGGCGCAGCGTGGATAGCACGCTGGCGTCGGCATCGGTCAGCCCGGAAGCCAGGGCGACGATGTACAGGCCGCTGTTGCCGGCGATGTCCTGCAACCAGGCCGAGGCCAGCAGCACCAGCGCATAGAGCAGGCCGAAGGAGACGGCCGTCTTCAGTTCGGTCGGGTTTTTCACCTCCGGCATCGGCAGTTCGCCGCCGGCGCTGAGGACTTTCCAGCCGTACAGTGCCATGACCACGCCGGGCACGATGCCGCAGGCGAAGACCAGGGCAATCTGGGTGACCAGCGTCGGCGCGACGACGCCGGAGACCAGGCCGAGGCGGATCATCACCATGACGTTGGCGATCAGGATGACGATCGACGCCATGCGCACCAGGTCGCCGTGGTCGCGGGCGTGGCGCGAGAACATCATGGTCGTTGCGGTCGACGAGGCCAGGCCGCCGAAAATGCCGAGCAGCGCGGCGCCGTGGCGGGCGCCGATGATGCGCAACGCCAGGTAGCCGGCCAGCGCCAGGCCGGAAATCAGCACCACCATCCACCATACCTGGCGCGGATTGATCGCGTTGTAAGGGCCGAAATCGGCGCTCGGCAGAATGGGCAGGATGACCAGCGACAGTACGGCGAATTGCAGGATGGAATTGAGATCCTTCGGCGTCATGCTGTCGCTGATATGGCGCAACTGGGCCTTGAAATAGAGCAGGATGGTGGTGGTGATTGCCAACATGACGGCCAGCGTCGAATAGCCGAACCAGACGGCGGCACCCAGGCCGTAGGTGATGATGATCGCCGCTTCCGAGGTGAAGCCGCGATAGATTTCTTCCTGCGAGGCGGAGAAGTTGGCCGCCACCATCGCCGCCGAAATGACCAGCAGGCCGGCCACCAGCATCCACGGGCCGCCGGTTTTCTCGCCGAGTAGGGCAAACAGGCAGCCAAGCATGGCCACCAACGCGAAAGTGCGCAGGCCGGCCGCCGAGTCGGGGCGGCGTTCGCGCTCCAGACCGACCAGCAGGCCGATGCCGAGGGCTGTGGAGAAGGCCTCGACGGGGCCAGCCAGTTCCGGAACGACGAAGCTCATGCGATTCCTCTTTTATTCGCGTTATTCAGTAAAATTAAGCCATGCCACGTTATTTCGCAATCGTCCCCGCTGCCGGCAGCGGTACCCGTTTCGGCGCCGAGAAGCCGAAACAGTATCTGAGTCTGGCCGGTCGGCCACTGATTTTCCATACCTTGGCCGCCTTGGTTGCCTGTCCGGAAATCGAACGTGTCTGGGTCGTGTTGTCTCCGGACGACAGCGAATGGAGCCGCCATGACTGGTCCGAACTCAGCGCCAAGCTGGAAACCCTGCGCTGCGGCGGGGCGACGCGGGCCGACAGCGTCGGCAACGGCCTGCAGGCGGCGGCCATGGTGGCCGCCGATGACGACTGGGTGTTGGTTCATGATGCGGCCCGACCATGCCTGAGCGCGGCCATGCTGGCCGACCTGATCGATGAACTGGCCGACGACCCGGTCGGCGGCCTGCTCGCCGTGCCGGTCGCCGACACCCTGAAACGCGCCGACGACGCCCAACGGGTGGCCGCCACCGAGCCGCGCGACGGCCTGTGGCAGGCGCAGACGCCGCAGATGTTCCGCTACCGTCGACTGTGCGAAGCGCTGGAAAAATGCCGGGCGGTGACCGACGAAGCCGGTGCCGTCGAGGCGCTCGGCCTGAAGCCGAAACTGGTGCGCGGCGACGCGACCAATCTGAAAGTGACCTATCCGGCCGATCTGGGGCTGGCGGCAATGATCCTGAGAGGACGCAAATGACCATCCGGGTCGGGCAGGGCTACGACGTTCATAAACTGGTCGAGGGCCGTAAATTGATTCTCGGCGGTGTCGATATTCCGCACGCCACCGGCCTGCTCGGTCATTCCGACGCCGACGCGCTGCTGCACGCGATTACCGATGCTTTGCTCGGCGCCGTGGCGCTCGGTGACATCGGTCGCCATTTTCCCGATACCGACCCGCGCTACCAAGGGGCCGACAGCCGCGTGCTGCTGCGTGCCGCCGTTGCCCTGCTTGCCGACAAGGGTTGGCGGCCGGTCAATGTCGATGCGACGATCATCGCCCAGCAACCGAAGCTGGCACCGCATGCGCCGGCGATGGTGGCCAATGTGGCGGCCGACCTCGGCCTGGCCCCCGACTGCGTGAACATCAAGGGCAAGACCAACGAACGACTGGGCTATCTCGGCCGCGAGGAAGCCATCGAGGCGCAGGCCGTGGTGCTGGTCGAGCGTGTCGGCTGATACGGTCCGGCTTTTTTTCGCCCTGTGGCCGCCGGCCGGGTTGGCCGAACAACTGGCGGCGCTGGCCCGGCAAATCGGCGGCGGGCGGGCGACGCGGGCCGATACCATCCACCTGACGCTGGCTTTTCTCGGTGCTGTGCCGGTGGACCGACTCGATGCCTTGCGGGCGGTGGCGGCTACCATCGAGGCACCGGCCTTCGAATTGCATATCGATCGCCTGGGCTATTGGGCGCACAAGCACTTGCTGTGGGCTGGCTGTGCACCGGAACCGGCCTTGGCCGGGCTGGTCGACTTGCTGCGCTGCGCTTTGCAAAATGCCGGCTTTGCCGAGGTCGATGGGAAAAGACAGGAATTCTTCCCGCATGTTACATTGTTGCGAAAGTTGGCTGAAAAAGCGCAACCGGGTGACTGTCCGCAACTCGACCGCTGGCCCTGCCAGCGCTTTGTTCTGGTACGCTCAAGACTTTCGGCCGCCGGTTCCGTCTATGAAACAATCGGCGAATTCCCTTTGCATTCATGATCAAGAAAATCCCCGCCAAACTGCTCGAGCCCGGCATGTACGTCAGCGACTTCAATGCTGGCTGGCTGGCCCATCCCTTCGCCTTCAACAGCCTGCTGATCAGTAGTGAAACCGAGGTGGCCAAGGTGGTGGGGGCCGGCATTCGCGAGCTGTACATCGACACTGAGCGCGGCCGCGATGTCGGCGACGGGGTGCCGACGGCGGCGGAGGCTGCACGTGAAACGGCTGTCCAGGTCGAGAAAGTAGCGCTAACGGCCCGGCCGCTCGTCGCCGAGCCGCGCACTTCGCTGGCCGAGGAAATGCTGAAGGCGCGCAGTGCCTTCAGCGAGGCGACCCGCATCGTGCGTGGCCTGATGGAGGACATCCGGCTGGGCAAGCAGATCGAGATCGCCACCACCAGACCGACCGTCGAAAAAATCACCGCCTCGGTGCTGCGCAACAACAACGCAATGATGACCATGCGTCGCCTGAAAAGCATCGACGACTACACCTTCCTGCATTCGGTCAGCGTTTGCGCCATGCTGGTCAGCTTTGCCAAGGTGGCCGACATGGAACTCGATTCCATTCACGAACTGGCGCTCGGTGCGTTGCTGCACGATGTTGGCAAGATGCGCGTGGCGCAGCCGGTACTCAACAAGCCGGCCAAATTGTCGTCCGACGAATACACCCACATGAAATCGCATGTCGTGCTCGGTGCCGACCTGCTGCGCCAGTTGCCGGGCCTGCCGGCGCTGGCCATGGAACCGCTCGAACTGCACCACGAGCGTTTCGATGGCAGTGGTTACCCCAAGGGACTGAAAGGCATGGAAATTTCGCCGGTCGGCCGGATGTCGGCTATTGTGGATGTGTATGACGCGATCACTTCCGACCGGGTCTATCGCAAGGGTATGTCGCCGGTGGTGGCGGTGCAGAAGCTGTTCGAGTGGAGCAAGTTCCATTTCGATCCGCAGATGGTGCAGCTGTTCCTGAAGAGCGTCGGCATTTACCCGGTGGGCAGCCTGGTCAAATTGGAAAGCGGGCGGCTGGGTGTGGTTATCGCGCAGGCCGAGAACAATTTGCTGACGCCGACGGTGCGCGTCATGTACGACGGCAAGCGGCAGTACTATATTGCGCCGGAGGATGTGGATCTGGCGAAGCCGATGGGCGCGGGTGGGGCCGACCGCATCGTCGGTTACGAGGCGGCGGACAAGCTGGGCATCGACGTTGCCCGCTTCCTGCAATAGGCAACGGCGACGACAGGAGGGCAATTGAAGGACGAGATGCTCCCGGAAAGTGCGGCGATCCTGCGCGTGCTGCTGGTCGAAGCGGACCCGCACGACGGCCAGCGGCTGCTCGAGGCCCTGCATGGCGGCGGCCATGCCGTCTATTCCCGCCAGGTCGACCGGTTCGACGAACTGATCGAGGCGGTACGCGACGAAAGCTGGGACATCGTCCTGTTGAGCGCCGTTCTGCCCGAACTGGTGCCCGCCGAAGCGCTCGATCTGCTGCGCGAAAAGAAGCCCGAGTTGCCGGTGGTGCTGACAATCGAGCGCGGCAGCAAGCTGTTTCCGACCGATTTGCTGGAAAGCGGTGCCTGCGATTTCGTTTTCAAGAGCAATCCGTCGCGCCTGCTGGCCGTGGTCGAGCGCGAATGCACGCGGGCCATGCTGCGCCGCGACGAGCAGCCGGGCAGCGACGCGGCGGCCCGCCTGCTCGAAGGCGAGGCCCGCTTCCTGCAACTGGCCAGCAACATCCCCGAATGCTACTGGCTGGTCGATGCGGAAAGCCAGCAGGTGACCTACGTCAGCAAGGGCTACGAGCAGATCTGGGGCCGCTATGTCGAGGCCTTGTATAGCGACAGGCGCGACTGGATCAAGTTCGTCCACGCCGACGACCAGGCGCGGTTGTCGACCAGCATGACCCGCCACCGCTTGGGCGGGCTGGATGAGAAGTTCCGGGTGATCCGGCCGGACGGCAGTCTGCGGTGGCTGCATGCGCGCAACTTCCCGGTGCGCAACGAGGAGGGCGTCATCGTCAGCGTCGGCGGGGTGGCCAGCGACATCACCGAACAACTGGCGGAACAACGGCAGTTGCCGTATTTCGCCCATTTCGATGCCTTGACCGCGCTGCCCAACCAGCTGATGTTCTACGACCAGGCCCGTCGCCTGATCGCGCTGGCCCGGCGCAAGGATCTGCCACTCGGCATCATGGTCATCGATATCGACCGCTTCCACGAAGTCAACCAGATGCTCGGCCACAACTGCGGCGACGAGTTGCTGCGCCAGATCGCCGCCCGCCTGTCCGGTTCGCTGCGCGAATCTGACGTGCTCGGCCGCCTTGGCGGCGACGTCTTCGCGGTACTGCTGCCCGAAGTCGGCGACATCACGCAGGCCTCGATCGTCGCCCGCCGGGTGATCGACACCCTGGCCCTGCCGTTGCGCGTCGAAGGCCAGGAAGTGTTCGCCACGGCCAGTATCGGCCTGGTTTTCCATCCGCTTGACGGCAAGGATGTACACGAACTGGTCAGCAATGCCGAGGTCGCCATGCGCCACGCCAAGGCGCAGGGGCGCAACAGTTTTCACTTTTACGCGGCGACCATGCACGAGGATGTGCGCGACCGCCTTTTCCTCGAAACCGATTTGCGCAATGCGGTGCTGCGCAGCGAGTTCGTGCTGCATTACCAGCCCAAGGTCAGTTGCGCCAACGGCCGAATTACTGGCGCCGAAGCGCTCATTCGCTGGGATCATCCGCGGCGCGGTATCGTGCCACCCGATCAGTTCATCCCGCTGCTCGAGGAAACCGGGCTGATCGTCCAGGTCGGCCGCTGGGTGCTGACCGAGGCTTGTCGCCAGGCGGTGGCCTGGCAGCAGGCCGGGCTGGAGATCCCCAGCGTGTCGGTCAACCTGTCGGCCCGCCAGTTGCAGTCGGAGACGCTGGTCGCCGATGTCGCTGCCGTGCTGACCAGCAGCGGCCTGCCGGCGGCTTGTCTCGATCTGGAAATTACCGAGAGCATGCTGATGCACAACGCCGAGCAGGCCATCCTGACGCTGTCTGCCCTGAAGGCCATCGGCCTGACCATTTCCCTCGACGATTTCGGCACCGGCTATTCCAGTCTGGCTTACCTGAAGCGCTTTCCGATCGATGCGGTCAAGGTGGACCGCTCTTTCGTCAAGGACATCACCGCCGATTCCGACGATGCCTCGATCACCCGGGCAGTGATCACCATGGCGCACCATCTCAAGCTCAAGGTGGTGGCCGAAGGCGTCGAAACCGCCGAACAACTGGCGCTCCTAATCTCCCACCAGTGCGACATCATCCAGGGGTATTTCTTCTCGCGACCGGTCGATCACGAGAAGATGGCCGCCTTGCTGGATGCCGGGCACCGACTGCCGCTCAGCCTGCTGCGTGCCGGCACGCGCAAGCCGATGGCGCTGCTGGTTGCGGTCGACGGCTTCGACGAGGCGATTTCCCTGCTCGAACTGGGCGGTCACCGCATTTGCCGGGCTGCCGATTACGAGTCTGCCATGCAGTGGTTCGCAGGCAACCTGGCCGATGTCGTCGTCTGCGGTTCGCCGCGCCCGGGCTTCGATGCGGTGGCGCTGATCCGGCGGGCCATGCAGTTGCAGCCGAACTGCGACCGCCTGCTGCTGGTCGACGAAGAGCACTGGCATTCCAGCGATGTTGCCGAACTGACCGGCAGCGGTCAGGTGCATCGGGTGCTGCATCTGCCGGTGGATAGCAACTTGTTCCGGCAGGCGGTTGAGGAATCAATGCAGCGTCGACATATTTCCGATGAATACAGCCGTCTGTCGCACGAGGTCGAGATCGCCGAACGCCAGCTGCTGCATGTCGAGGAGGAGCGTCGGCGCCTGCTGGCCGAAAACCGCGAATTGCAGGACCACGAAAACCGCGGCTATCTGATTCTCCAGGAAGTGGTTGCCGGTTTGCCCTGGCCGGTACTCGGCATCGACGCCGACGGCATGCTGGCGCTGATCAACGAGGCGGCGCTCGCCGAGTTTCCCGAACGCCATCTGGCGCCCGGCTTCCCCTTGTCCGGCGTGCTGCCCGAGTTGGGGGAGGCCGGTGCGGTGGAACGGATCGTTGTTGAAGGCCAGTCTTATGCTGTCTGGTGGCGTCCGGTACGCTTGGAGGGCGCGCTGTTCGGTCAACTGCTGTTGTTGCAGAAGGAAATCTCATGAAAACCATTGCAAGCTTGCCGCTTGACCAGATCCAGCCCGGCATGAAGGTCGCCCAGCCGCTCAACGACGATGGCGGACGGGTGCTCGTCCCTGCCGGGGTGGAGGTTTCCGAGGGCATGCTCGCCTCCCTGCTGCGGCGCGACGTTGCGGCTTTGACCGTCGAAATCGAGGTCGAGGAGGAGCCGGCCGCCCGCGAGGCCCATCGCGCCAAGCTGGTCGGCCAGCTTGACCACCTGTTTCGCCAGGCCGGGGAGGCGCCGGAAACCCGCCTGATCTATCAGGCCGTTCTCGATTTCCGCATGGAGCACCGCTCATGACCGAACTCAGCCGCGACCAAGTCGTTGCCCGCCTCAAGCAGTTGCCGTCGCTGCCGTCGGCAGTGGCTGACCTGCTGGCCTCGTTCAGCAACGAGGACGTCGATATCGAGCATATCGCCCAGCAGATCGCTCGCGACCAGGGGCTGACCGCCCGTGTGCTGCGCGTCGCCAATTCCTCGTTCTACGGTTTGCAGAGCAAGGTCGGGACGATCAACGAGGCGGTCGTCGTGCTCGGTTTCCGGGCCGTGCGCAGCATGGTGCTGGCGGTCGGCATGACCGGTGCCTTCCGGGTTGATCAATGTCCCGGCTTCGACGCCCACGCCTACCTGCGGCACGGCGTCGGCGTCGCCCTGGCGGCGCGCAGCCTCGCCCCCTTGACCGGCCACAACCCGGAGCTGGCGTTTACCGCCGGCTTGCTGCACGACATCGGCCAGCTGGTGCTGGCCTCCAATTTTTCCAAGCAATTTGCCGAGGTGCTGGCCTACCGCAAGAAGCACGACTGCCTGATGGTCGTTGCCGAACGCGACCTGCTTGGCATGGATCACGCCTGTGTTGGCGGTCTGCTCGCGGAGGCCTGGCGTTTTCCTGATTCGCTGCATGCTGCGGTGGCCGAGCACCACGCACCGGCGGCAGCGACCGCCGATTCGCTGGCCGACCTCGTCCATGTCGCCGACCTCACTGCCCATGCCCTGAACCTGTCCGGCGCCGCCGACGAAATGGTGCCGCCGCTCGACCGCACGGCCTGGGCGAGACTGGGGCTGGACGCTGAAAAATACGCCCGCGCGCTGCCGGACATCATGCACGCGATGGACGAGACCTGTCAGGTTCTCATGTCCTGAGCGGCAGGCTCAGGCGGGCCAGCAGGCCGCCGTCTCCGGTGGCTGGCAGCAGCTCCAGCCGGCCGCCGTGCAGGCGGGCGACGCGGTCGACGATGGCCAGGCCGAGGCCGGTACCGCTGGCATTGGTGCGGGCGCTTTCCAGGCGGGTGAACGGGCGTTTCAGGCGTTCGACCTGATCCGGCGGCAGGCCGGGGCCGTCGTCGATGACCTCCAGTTGCAGTTCGTTGGTCGTCGTCCGGGCGCCCAGGCTGACTTCACTGGCCCCGTATTTCCAGGCGTTGTCGATCAGGTTGGTCAGGGCGCGGGTCAGGGCCTTCGGGCGTAGCGTGACACGGGGCAGTTCCTCCATGGCCAGCGCCAACGGGCGTCCGACGTAGCCCTGGCGTTCGGCCAGCAGGGCGAGCAGGGCGGCCAGATCGGTTTCTTCCGCCGCCTCGCCTGCATCGGCCCGGGCATAGTCCATGAACTGCGAAATGATCGCTTCCATCTGTTCGATGTCGGCGACCACCGCCTGGCGGGCGCCGTCGTCGGCGACGCTCAGCTCGGCTTCCAGGCGCAGGCGGGTCAGCGGCGTGCGCAGGTCGTGTGAGATGCCGGCCAGCACTTCCGAACGGTCGCGCTCGTGGCGCTCGAGATCACTGGCCATCCGGTTGAAGGCGCCGGCCAGGCGGCGCATTTCCTCGGCCCCGTCCTCAGGCAGCGGGGCGGGTATTTGGCCGCGCCCGACGGCAGCGGCCGAGTTGGCCATGGCTTTCAACGGCCGGCTAAGGCGGGTGGCGATCCAGCCGGCCATGGCCAGTGCCAGCAGCAGGGCGATCAGGCCCCAGGCCAGCCAGTGGCGTGCGATGCTGCGCGTCGCCCGGTCGCGCGGCAGGACCAGCCAGTATTCCTCGTCGTCGTCGTCCTCCAGGCGGAAACTGACCCAGAACCCGGGCGTGCCGTCGACTTCGGCGGCGATGCGGGTATGCGGGCCGAGGCGCTCGATGAGTTGTTGGCGGACCAGGTTCATGAAGCGGCCATCGGGCATCGGGACGATCTGGTCGTCGGCCTCGGCCGGCAGCAGGCGGATGCCTTCGCGGGTCGACAATTCGTTGAACAGGCCGGGGCGCTTGCCCGGTGCCGCGGCAAAAAGGGCGGCCCGGATCAGGTTGACCGCAGAGGCGGCCAGTTGCGCGGTTTCGCGGGCGCGCGGCTCGGCTTCGATATAGCGGAACAGACTCAGCCAGGCGGTCGTGGTCAGCAAGACCAGTGTCGCCAGCAGCAGGAAGGTGCGCGCCAGTAGCGAGCGCGGCAGCATCATTCCCGGTTGGTGCCGTCCGGCACGAAGACGTAGCCGAAGCCCCACACTGTCTGCAAATAGCGCGGCTGGGCCGGGTCGGCTTCGATCAGCTTGCGCAGCCGGGAGACCTGGACGTCGATGGCGCGGTCGAACGGCCCCTGTTCGCGGCCGCGGGCCAGGGTCATCAGCTTGTCGCGCGACAGTGGTTGGCGCGGGTGGTGCAGCAGCACCTTGAGTACGGCGAATTCGCCGGTGGTCAGCGGCAGCGTTTCGTCGCCACGTTTGAGCGTGCGGGCGGCCAGGTCGACCTCAATATTGCTGAAGCGGATGATTTCGACCTCGCCTTCCGGCGCGCCCGGCGGCTGGCCGCCCAGCCGGCGCAGCACGGCGTGGATGCGGGCGAGCAGTTCGCGCGGGTTGAACGGCTTGGGCAGGTAGTCGTCGGCGCCCATTTCGAGGCCGACGATGCGGTCGACTTCATCGCCCTTGGCGGTCAGCATGATGATCGGCGTCCGGTCGCCGGTGCCGCGCAGGCGGCGGCAGACGGTCAGGCCGTCCTCGCCGGGCATCATCAGGTCGAGAATCAGCAAGTCGAAATGTTCGCGGCTGCGCAACTTGTCCATGTGGGCCGCATCGGCGACGGCCTTGACGACGAAACCCTGCTCGCCCAGGTAGCGGGTCAGCAGGTCGCGCAGGCGGGCATCGTCATCGACGACCAGAAGGTGGTGGGTTCGCTCGTTCATGGCGGCAAGGATACGGCGTCTTCGAAGAGTGGCGAAGTCAAATGGTAACAAGCTTTTGCCGGGCGGCTGGCGGAAACATTTGCTTACAAATGCCGACAGCCGGCTGTTGGCCGGCGGTGGACAATCAATCCGTCACCCATTCCACCGGCCGTCTTCGATGAAACGCTCCTTGTTCGCTGCCTTGTGCCTGTTGTCGATCCTGTTCGGGTCGGCGGGCAGCGCCTGGGCGGAACGCTGGCGCGACCTGCCGCCGGAGGAGCGGCGCGAGATGCGCCAGCAGATGCGCGAACATTGGCAGCAAGCGCCGCCCCGCCGCGAATTCCGGCGCGACGACGAAGGGCGGGGCTGGCAACAGGTGCCGCCGGAAGAGCGGCGGCGCATGCGCGACGAAATGCGCGAGCACCGACGCGAACGCCACGGCAGGGACGAGCGGCGCTGGTAAGTTGCTGGGCGGAATTCCCGGTTTTGCCGGCGCGCTCCGGTAAAATGCCGGGCTATGCTGATCCTTGCTCTCGAAACCTCGACCGAACTCGGCTCCTGCGCGTTATGGCGCGATGGCGAGTCGCACGAACGCTTCTGCCCGGCCGGGCAATCCCACTCCGAAACCCTGCTGCCGCTGGTGCGCGATCTGATGCGCGAGGTCGACGTCGGCTTCG
>Ga0316605_10000818_pt1 | contig 19210 bp, 20 predicted proteins | sample OWC_soil_day20_n_FD_207666 | JGI IMG/M metagenome (GOLD analysis project Ga0316605, IMG submission 207666) | Wetland soil microbial communities from Old Woman Creek delta, Ohio, United States - OWC_soil_day20_noCT | ecosystem: Environmental > Terrestrial > Soil > Wetlands | place: USA: Ohio...
TGGCCATCACGGCTTGTGCTCGCAAGCTGCTGACCATCCTCAACGCGATGGCCAGAAGCGGCAAACCGTTCAACGCGGCGCTTCATCTGGGTTGACTTTCAAGACAGTTGCTTGCGGGGTTCTCGGTCGGGGTCAATTGGAAGTCGCCGGAATCAATCCGGCGTTGACCGCGCGCAGTTGGGCCTCGTCCAGTTGCCCGGCCAGCGCGGCCAGGCGCAAGCGGTCGAGCAGCAAGGCCACGCGGGCCTGCTGCAACGCCAGTTCCGCCATCGCAGCGTCGTTCTCGGCGTTCAGCAACTCGAGCGTGGTGCGCTCGCCGACCTGGCGCCCGATGCGCGTGGCGTCAAGCCGCGAGCGACTGGCGACCAGTGCCTCGTTCAGCGCGGCCGCGCGCGAACCGCCCACGGTCAGCCCGAGCCAGGCGGCACGGGTCTGCTGTGTCACCTGCTGGGCGTGGTGCTCGCGATCGGCCACCGCCTTCTCGGCCAGACGCAGGCTCTCGTCCTGGCGTGCGCTGCGCCAGCCGCCGGTGTACAGCGGCACGTTCAGCTGGACGCCGATGCTCGCGTTGCCCGCGCTGGTCACGGCGGCACCAAAGTCGCCGCTGCCGCTGAGCCGGTCCTGACCGACATTGGCCACCAGATCCAGCGTCGGTGCCGCTGCGGCGCTGTACTTGGCCGCCTCCTGGCGCGCCACATCGATGCTCGCGGCCAGCATGCGGAGTTGCAGGTTGCCGCCCATGGCTGCCGCCAGCCAATGCTCCAGCCCGGGCAACTCCTGCAGCCAGCTGCTGTCGCCCGTCGCTAGCGACTGCACGGGCGTGCCGGTCCAACCGGTGATGTCGTTCAGCGCTGCTTGCTTCAGCGTCAGCTGCGACTGCGCGGCCAGCACCTCGGCGCGGATCGACTGCGCCCGTGCAGCCGCCTCGTGCGTGTCGGTGACCGGCGCATCGCCGAGTTTGAAGCGATCGCGGGCCTCGGCCAGCGAGCGCTCCACCGCCTGCTGCTGACGCTGCAGCACGCGCAGCGCCTCGGCGGCCAGCGCGACATCGAAATAGCGCTCGGCCACGCGCAGCACCAGCGCCTGTTCGGCCGCGCGCCAGTCCAGCTCGGCCACGTCGGCCGACAGTTCGAGCTGGCGTTTGTTGGCATCACGCTCCCGGCTATACAGCGGCTGCTTGGCGCGCAGCGCCCAGCTCGTCGCCGTACCGCCGGTCACCGAGGTGTCGAAGTTGGCGCCGTCGACGGTGCCAAAACCGGGCGCCGAGAAGCGCGCGCCGGAGACCGAGGTCTCGCCGTTGGCCACGCCGACGCTGCCGCTAAGCTGCAGCGCCGGGCGCCAGAACGAAGCACCCTGCTCGCGCCGGGCCTCGCCGGCCAGGCGCGCAGACCGAGCGGCGGCGTATTGCATGTCGGCGCCCTGGGCGGCGCGCCAGGCGTCGAGCAGATCGGCGGCCTGCGCCTGGGCCGCCGCGCCCAGCCAGGCCAGCACCGCGAGTTGCCGCAGCGGCTGCTTCATGTCCGTCGCCTCGCCAGGCTCAGGCGCCGGCGCGCACGCCGAGCTTGCGCAGGATCGTCTCCATCAGGCACCACTTCGTCAGCGCGCTTTGCAGCAGGTTGATGCCGACGAAGGCGGTGAAGGCCAGCCACCATGGGCTGACGAATATCGGGCTGCCGGGGATGCCCAGGGCCAGCGAGAGCAGCACGAAGGTGCCGGCGAAAAAGCGTACGAGTTGCCAGGAAGTCATGTCAATCTCCTTGAAGTGACGGTTGAGGAATCAGCTTGGAAAGGTGGTTGCGGTAGGCCACGAAGTACAGCAACGGAATGACCACCAGCGTCAGCAGCGTGGACACCAGGATGCCGAAGATCAGCGAGATCGCCAGCCCGTTGAAGATCGGGTCGTCGAGGATGAAGAAGGCGCCGAGCATGGCCGCCGCTCCGGTGAGCAGGATCGGCTGCGCGCGCGTGGTGGCCGAGTTCACCACCGCCTGCTTGAAGTCCATGCCTTCGCGCAACTGCAGGTTGATGAAGTCCACCAGCAGGATCGAATTGCGCACGATGATGCCGGCCAGCGCGATCATGCCGATCATGCTGGTGGCGGTGTACTGCGCACCCAGCAGCGCATGGCCCGGCATGACACCGATGATGGTCAGCGGGATCGGCGCCATGATGATCAGCGGCGTCAGGTAGCTGCCGAACTGCGCCACCACCAGCAGATAGATCAGGATCAGGCCCACCGCATAGGCCGCGCCCATGTCGCGGAAGGTCTCGTAGGTGATCTGCCACTCGCCGTCCCACTTGATCGTGTAGCCGCGGTACGGGTCCAGCGGCTGGCTGATGAAACGTTCACCCAAGGTGCCGCCGCCCGGCGTGGCGATGGCCGCCACGTCGCCGCGCATCTTGAACATGCCGTACAGCGGGCTGTCCACCGCGCCGGCCATGTCGGCGACCACGTAGTTCACCGGCAGCAGGTCCTTGTGGAACACCGGCTGTTCGCGCTGCGCATCGCTCACCGTCACCAGCTCGCGGATCGCCACCAGCTTGCCCTGCGCGTTGCGTACCGTCAGCTGCAGCAGCGCGTCCAGGTCGCCATGTGCTTCGGCCGGCAGCTGGATCGTCGCCGCGGCCGGGTACTTGCTCTGGTCGTGCAGGTAGGCGGTGGCCTCGCCGGCCAGGCCGGCGCGCAGCGTGCTCACGATCTCCTGCTGCGACACGCCCAGCATCGCGGCCTTGCGCCGGTCGACCACGAGCAGCGCGCGCGGCGCGTCGGCGATGCTGCTGTCGTCGATGTCGACCACGCCCTCGGTCTTGGCGAAGACGCCGCGCACCGCCTGGGCCACCTGGCGCCGGCCTTCGGCTTCAGGCCCATAGATCTCGGCCACCAGCGGCGACAGCACGGGCGGGCCCGGCGGCACTTCCACCACCTTGACGTTGGCGCCGTGGCGCTGGCCGATGGTCTGCAGCGCTGGCCGCACGCGCGTGGCGATGGCATGGCTCTGCTCGTCGCGGTGCTGCTTGTCGACCAGGTTGACCTGGAGGTCGCCGACCTCGCCGCCGCTGCGCAGGTAGTACTGGCGCACCAGGCCGTTGAAGTTGATCGGCGCGGCCGTGCCGGCATAGGCCTGGTAGTTCGTCACCTCGGGCAGCGTGGCCAGATGGGCGCCCAAGTCGTGCAGCACGGCCGCGGTGCGTTCCACCGGCGTGCCGGCGGGCATGTCCACCACCACCTGGAACTCGGACTTGTTGTCGAAGGGCAGCATCTTCAGCTGCACCAGGCCCAGCACCGGCAGCAGCAGGGACAGGCCGATCAACGCGGCCACGCCCGCGGCCAGCAGCCACCGGTTGCGCCGGCCCGATCGCGCGTCCAGCAGCGGCGTGAAGATGCGCTGGAACAGCGGGGCCAGCCTGGCCGACATGCCGTGCGGCTGGCCGTGGCCGGCGGCATCGGCCGGCAGCGCCCTCATCCACAGGCGGGCCAGCCAGGGCGTGACCACGAAGGCCACCGCCAGCGACAGCAGCATGCCCATGCTGGCATTGATGGGGATCGGGCTCATGTACGGGCCCATCAGGCCGGACACGAAGGCCATCGGCAGCAGCGCAGCGATGACAGTCAACGTGGCCAGGATGGTCGGACCGCCGACCTCGTCCACCGCGCCGGGGATGATCTGCACCAACGACTTGCCAGGGTACAGCTGCTGGTGGCGGTGGATGTTCTCCACCACCACGATGGCGTCGTCGACCAGGATGCCGATGGAGAAGATCAGCGCGAACAGCGACACCCGGTTGAGCGTGAAGCCCCATGCCCAGCTGGCGAACAGCGTCACCGTCAGCGTCAGGATCACCGCGCTGCCGACAATGGCGGCCTCGCGCCGGCCCAGCGCGATGAACACCAGCGCCACCACCGCGGCGGTGGCGAAGAGCAGCTTCTGGATCAGCTTGATGGCCTTGTCGTTGGCCGTGGCGCCGTAGTTGCGCGTCTCCACCACCTCGACGTCGTGCGGGATGACGGTATTGCGCAGCGCGTCGACGCGCTGCATCACCGCGTCGGCCACGTCGATGGCGTTCTCGCCGGCCTTCTTGGTGATGCTGATAGTGACGGCCGGGAACTCGCCGCCGCCCTTGCCACCGACGCCGTGCCAGACGTAGCGCGCAGCGGGCAGCGGCCCGTCGACGACGCTGGCCACGTCCTGCAGGAACACCGGCTTGCCGCCCTGCACGCTGACCACCAGATCGCCGACCTCGCGCGCATCCTTCAGGAAGGGGCCGGACTCCACCGCCACGGCATGGTTGCCGGCCAGCAACTCGCCCACCGGCAGGCCCAGGTTGGCCGACTGCAGCGCGCCGCGCAGGTCGGACACGGTGACGCCGCGGCTGGCCATGCGCGTCGGGTCGATTTCCACGCGAACCGCGCGGCCCGGCCCGCCGACGCTGACCACCTCGCGCGTGCCCGGCACGCGCTTGAGCTCGGCCTCGATGCTGTGGGCCACGCGCTCCAGGTCATAGTCGCCAGTGGCCTGGTTGCGGCTGAACAGCGTCAGGGTCACGATCGGCACGTCGTCAATGCCCTTGGGCTTGATGATCGGGTCGAGCACGCCCAGGCCGCGGGGCAGCCAGTCGGCGTTGGATTGCACCGTGTCGTACAGCCGCACCAGCGCCTCGGTGCGCGGCACGCCCACCTTGAACTGCACGGTGATGACCGCCAGCCCCGGCCGCGACACCGACATCACGTGCTCGATGCCGGCGATCTGCGACAGCACCTGCTCGGCCGGCGTGGTCACCATCTGCTCGACGTCGGCCACGCCGGCGCCCGGGAAGGGAATCAGCACGTTGGCCATCGTCACGTTGATCTGCGGCTCTTCCTCCCGCGGCGTCACCAGCACCGCGAAGATGCCCAGCAGCAGCGCCACCAGCGCCAGCAGCGGCGTGATCTGCGCCGACTGGAAGTAGGCCGCGATGCGGCCCGACACACCCAGGCTGTTGTTCATGGTCATGCTCAGTCGGCCCTGGCAGCGGCCTGCGGGTCCAGCGCCACGCGGTCGCCGGCCGACACGCCGGACAGGACCTCGACGTTGTCACCCTGCGCGCGACCCAGCCGCACCTGGCGCAGCACCGCGGCCCCCTTGGCATCGACCACGTACACGCCCGTCATCTCGGCGCGGCGCACCACCGCCGCCGCGGGCACGTAAAGCCGCGCGCCTGCAGCGGCCGCGGCATTGGGCAACCAGACCCGGGCAAACAGCCCTGGCACCAGGCCTGGTTGTGCGGCCGGCAGCCTCACGCGCAGTTGCACGGTGTGCGTGGCGGCATCGACCGTCGGCAGCAGTTGCACCTGGTCCGGCGCCGGCTCGAACCAGCGCTGGGCCGGCGGCAGGCCCGGGAACTCCACCTTCAGACCGGCCTGGGCGCTGCCCAGCAGGCTTTGCGGCAAAGCGGCAGTGACGCGCAGGGCGCCGGGCTCGTACAGCGTCAGCAGCGGCTTGCCAGGCAGCGCCATGTCGCCCAGCGCCACCGACACCTCGGCCACCACGCCGGCGAAGGGCGCGCGCACCACGTGCAGCCCCGACTGGGTGCGCGCCGCGCCGGCCTGGGCCAGCAGCGCCGCGGCCTGCGCCTGGGTGGCCTTGAACTGCGATTCGGCCCGCTCCAGCGCGGCCAGGCTGATGTACTGCTTGTCGTAGAGCTGCTTCTGGCGCTCGAAGTCCTTGCGCGCCACGTCCAGCATCGCTTGCGCCGACCGCACCTGCGCATCGCTGGCGCTGGCGTTCTGTTCGGCCGCGCGCGCGTCGATTCGCGCCAGCGTCTGGCCGGCCTTGACCCGGTCACCGGCCTGGACCTCCAGCGCGACGATGGCGCCGGACACCTGGGCGGCCACGACACTCTGGCGCACCGCCTCGACCACCGCATCGAAGCCCTGCTGCGAGCGGTCGCCTGCCGACTGCACCGCTGCCGTGGCCAGCGTGGACCCGGCGGCCCAGGTCGGGGCCGCCGACCCCAGGCCAGCGCACAGCGCAACGGTTACCAGCAAGCTCTTGCTCATGCGTTAACTCCTGCAGCGCCGCCCGGCCGGCCCCCTTTGGGCACTGGTGTTCGGCACTCGATTGATGTATTATTTGCGTACGCAGCTAAATAGTCAAGTAATGATTAAAGCAATCACACACGCAAGCAACGGGTTTGCGGCATGATCTCCCCCTTGCCCACTACCGGTTGCAGGCGCATGCAGGATCTGCCCAAGGAAGCGCTGGAGAAGGTTGCGTCCTATTTCCAGGCGCTGTCGGAGCCGACGCGCCTGACGCTGCTGAACCTGCTGCGCGGCGGCGAACGCAACGTCGGCGAGCTGGCACAGTTGACCGGCTTCACGCCGGCCAATGTGTCGCGCCACATGGCCTTGCTCAGCAGCCACGGCCTTGTGGCGCGCGAAAGCCGCGGAACCAGCGTGTACTACCGCATGGCCGACCCTTCGGTCTACCAGTTGTGCGACCTGGTGTGCGGGAACCTGGCGCGCCAGTTCGAACGCGCGGCCAGCGAGCGTGCCCTCTTCGTGGACAACACCCCGCCGCGCGCGGCCGTCCCGACACGGCCGGCGCGCGAGCGCAAGCGCGCGACCTGAAGCCGGCCTGCGCCAATGGCCGCCGACCTCTTTGACCTGCAGCGCTTCGTCGATGCACAGGCCGGGGTCATCGACGGCGTGCTCGAGGAGCTTGGCGAGGGCCGCAAGCGCAGCCACTGGATGTGGTTCGTGTTTCCGCAGCTCAGGGCGCTGGGCCGCAGCGCGACGGCACTGCACTACGGGCTGGCCTCGCTCGACGAGGCCCGGGCCTACTGGGCCCACCCGCTGCTGGGGCCGCGCCTGAAGGCCTGCGCGCAGCAGGTGCTGGCGCTCGAAGGGCGCAGCGCGCTGCAGGTCTTCCGCATGCCCGATGCGCTGAAGTTCTGCTCATCGATGACGTTGTTCGAATGCGCCGCGCCGGACGAGCCGGTGTTCCCGCAGGCCCTGGACAAGTACTGCGCCGGGCGCCGCGACACGCAGACGCTGGCGCTGCTGTAGCTCAGCCGCCGATCGACAACAGCACGGCGGCTGCGGCCAGCGAGGCCAGCAGTGCGGCGCCGTAGAACAGCCAGGGTGCCAGCCGCCAGCGCGGCAGTCCCAGGTCGTGCAGGCTGTGCAGCAGCCGGTGGCAGCCGTGGAACATGAATAGCGAGATCAGCATCAGCAGCGCCAGCCGCGCCAGCGGTTGGCCCAGCCAGGCCTGCAGCCGTGCCGCACTCAACGTGTCCGGTGGCAGCCAGCCCAGCGGCACGGCGATGCCCGTAGTGAAGATGAGCACCGGCGCGAGCAAGGCCGAAAGCATGCCGCCGGCGCCGAACAGCGCCCAGAACAGCGGTTCGTGCGACCGCTTCATCGCAACCAGGCCAACACCAGCAGCGACAGCAGCACGGTCGCGGCCACGCCGGCCGCGCTGACGGCGCGTGCCGGCAGCGGCAGAGTCGGCAGGGTCTTCGGCATCACCTGGAACCAGGTCCAGGAGTGGTAGAGCACGAAGCCCAGCGCCAGGGCGTGCAGCCCGATCGCCAACGGCGTGGCCAACGTCGCGCGCCAGGCCTCGAAGGCCACCGTGCCCTGGCTCAGCCGCCACAGGCCGAAGAGCAGCGTCAACGTATAACCGGTGAGGAACAGCGCCGAGGCCTCGCGCAGCATGTAGCGCAGGAAGTACGGATTGCGGCGCCACCAGCCCCGCATCGGCCGCACATGCACATTGCGTACGGGTCGGTCGAAGCTCACGATCGGCCCCCTCGCGGCGTCATCAGCTTGAGCAGGCCGAAGTAGTCCAGCGTGCTGTTCACCTTGTTCTGGTTGATGGCATGGGCCGGGTCCACCGCCTTCGGGCAGACCTCGGAGCAGTAGCCCACCAGCGTGCAGCCCCAGACACCCTGCTCCGCATTGACCACCTCGCTGCGCGCGGACCAGCCCACATCGCGCGAGTCGGCGTTGTAGCGATGCAGCAGCGCCAGCGCGGCCGGGCCGGTGAAAGTGTTGTCCAGCCCGTACTGCGGGCAGGCGGCGTAACACAGCAGGCAGTTGATGCACTGCGAGTAGCCGTGGTACCTGGCCATCTGCTGCGGTGTTTGCCGGTACGCGCCTTCGGCCAGCGGCTTGTCCTGCCGCGGCACCAGCCACGGCTTGACCGAGGCCAGCTTTTCCAGGAAGTCGCTCTGGTCGACCACCAGGTCGCGCACGATCGGGAAGTGCTGCAGCGGCTCGACCCGCAGCTTGTCGGGGAAGTAGTCGCGCAGGAAGGCGTGGCAGGACAGTTGCGGCACGCCATTGAGCATGTGCCCGCAACTGCCGCAGATGGCCATGCGGCACGACCAGCGGAAACTGAGGCTGCCGTCCAGATGATCCTTGATGTACTGCAGCCCCTGCAGCACCGACATGTCGTCGCGGAACGGCACCTGCCACGACTGCCAGCGCGGCTCGCGGTCGCGCTCCGGGTCGTAGCGCAGGCACTCGATCTCGATGTGGCGTTCGCTGTCGTCGTGGCTCATCGCAGGGTTCAAGTGAGGACGGCCTTGTCGCCGGCACCGCCGTAGTGGCGCGTCTGCGGCGGCGAGCGGGTGATGACCACCGGCGCCTGGCGGATCTGCGGCGCGCCGTCGCCGCCATGAAACGCCAGCGAATGCGCAAGGTAGTGGGTGTCGTCGCGCGTGGAATAGGCATCGAGCCGGACATGCGCACCGCGCGACTCGCGCCTCTGCAGCGCGGCATGGGCCATGGCCTCGGCCACCTCGAGCATGAAGCCCAGCTCGATGGCCGACAGCCATTCGGTGTTGAAGACGCGGCTGCGGTCGTCGAGCCGAATGCCAGCACGCCAGCGTTCGCGCAGTGCCGCGATCTTGTTGCAGGCCGCGCGCATGCCGGTCTCGTCGCGGAAGATGCCGACGCCGGCCTCCATGCAGTCGCCGAGTTCGTCGCGCAGCGTGGCCACGCGCTCGCCCTGCTCACGTCCCAACAAGCCCAGCAGCCGGGCCGCCGCCGCTTCGGCCTGGCGCAGTGGCACGGCCAGCGGCGGCTGATCGCGCGCAAAGGCCGCGGCACGCTCGCCCGCCACCTTGCCGAAGACCACGATCTCGGCCAGCGAGTTGGAGCCCAGCCGGTTGGCACCGTGAATGCCCACGCTGGAACATTCGCCGGCCGCATACAGCCCCGGCAGCGAGGTTTCGGTGAAGCGGTTGCAGGCCACGCCGCCCATGGTGTAGTGCACGGCAGGACGCACCGGGATCGGCTGCGTCACCGGGTCGATGCCGGCAAAGGTGCGCGCCACCTCGGTGATCAAGGGCAGGCGCTCGTGGATCTTCCTTGCTCCCAGGTGGCGCAGGTCGAGGTGCACGGCATGGCCCTGCGCCGTGCTGACGGTGTTGCCCTTGCGCTCCTCGTGCCAGAAGGCCTGCGACAGCCGGTCGCGCGGGCCCAGCTCCATCGCCTTGGCGCGCGGCCACGGCTCCGGTGGGCCCAGGCCGTAGTCCTGCAGGTAGCGGTGGCCGTGCCTGTTGACCAGGATCGCGCCCTCGCCGCGGCAGCCTTCGGTGATGAGGATGCCGGTGCCGGGCAGCGCCGTCGGGTGGTACTGCACGAACTCCATGTCGCGCAACGCCACGCCGTGGCGGTAGGCCAGGCCCATGCCGTCGCCGGTGACGATGCCGGCGTTGGTGTTCTGCCGGTACACCCGGCCGGCGCCGCCGGTGCACAGGATCACCGCCTTGCAGGCAAAGAGCACCGGCGCACCGGTGGCGATCTCGAGCGCCAGCACGCCGCGCACGCGGCCGTCCTCGACCATCAGGTCGGCGACGAAGAACTCGTCGTAACGCTGAATGGCCGGATAGCGCAGCGAGGTCTGGAACAACGTGTGCAGCATGTGGAAGCCGCTCTTGTCGGCGGCGAACCAGGTGCGCTGCACCTTCATGCCGCCAAAGAAGCGCACGTTGATGTCGCCGTCGTCCTTGCGGCTCCACGGGCAGCCCCAGTGTTCCAGCTGCACCATCTCCTCGGTGCAGTGCTCGACGAAGTACTGCACCGCGTCCTGGTCGCAGAGCCAGTCGCCGCCGGAGACGGTGTCGTCGAAGTGGTGGTCCAGCGAATCGTCACCGCGTATCACGCCGGCCGAGCCGCCTTCGGCCGCGACGGTGTGGCTGCGCATCGGCACCACCTTGGACAGCAGCGCCAGTCTCAGCCCCGGTTCGGCCTCGATCGCGGCGATGGCCGCGCGCAGGCCGGCGCCGCCGCCGCCCACCACCACCACGTCGCATCGGATCACTTCCATCACCGGCAATGCCCTTCGTCACGTGTCACGCCTGGCACGGAGCATGCCATGCCCGAAGCAGCGGATCATGCCGCGTCTTCCAGCCGCTGCAGCTTGCGGTACAGCGTGCGTTCGCTGATGCCCAGCGCGCGTGCCAGCTCGGCACGGCTGCCGTGGTGGGCCTGCAGCTGGCGGCGCAGCGCCTCGCGTTCCAGCGCGCGCAGCGATGCCGCGCCTTGCGGCATGGCCTTGGATGGCAGCGGCGGCGCGGCGGCGTCCAGTGCGCGCTCGATGTGTTCGGTGCCGAGGGTCCTGCCATCGCACAGCAGCGCGGCGCGTTCGAGCACGTTGCGCAACTCGCGCACGTTGCCGGGGAAGGCATGCTCACGCAGACGGTCCAGCGCCGGGCCCGACAGTGCCAGCCGCCGCTGCGGCGCCACGCGCGCCAGCAGCGCGGCCGCCAGCAGGCCCAGGTCGTCGCCGCGCTCGCGCAGGGCCGGCAGGCGGATTGGGAAGGTGCTGAGCCGGTAGTACAGGTCCTGGCGGAAGCGGCCATCGGCCACCATGGCAAAAAGGTCGCGGTGCGTGGCGGCGACGATGCGCACGTCGGCATGGCGCAGCTCGGTGCTGCCGACGCGGCGCCAGGTGCCGCTTTCAAGCAGCCGCAGCAGCTTGACCTGCATCGCCAGCGGAATGTCGCCGACTTCGTCCAAGAACAGCGTGCCGCCGTCGGCCGTCTCGATCAAGCCGGGCTTGGCGGCGTTGGCGCCGGTGAAGGCGCCCTTCTCGTGGCCGAAGAGCTCACTCTCGAACAGCGGTTCGGACAGGCTGGCGCAGTCCACCACCACCAGCGAGCGGGCCGCGCGCGGGCTGGCGTCGTGTACCGCGCGCGCCACCAGTTCCTTGCCAGTGCCGGATTCGCCCAGCAGCAGTACGCTGGCGTTCGACGGCGCGACGCGTGCCACCAGGGCGAGCATCTCCTGGAACGGCTTGCAGCGGCCGACCAGATTGTCGTCTACACCGTCGGAGCGGCCGACACGCAGCGCCTCCATGCGTTCGACGAACCAGGCCATCTCGCCGACGGCATTGCGCAGCGGCACCAGCTCGATGTTCACATAGGCTTCGCCACTCGGCGTGTGATGAAGATGCAGCACCTGCTCACGCTGCCCGGAGTCCAGCGCGCGCGCCAGCGGGCAGCTTTCGCCGGCCTGGTCGCAGGGCTTGTCGAAGTGGTGCGAGACCTCGAAGCAGGTACGGCCGACGACGCTGGCTTGGGCGCTGAACTGCCGCCGATACGGCGCGTTCGCGGCGACAATGCGGTATTGCCGGTCGAACAGGATGTGCGGCTCGGGCAGACCTTCGAGGTAGGACACGAGTTCAGGCGGGATCTTGGGCATGGCAGCGACGCTCCTGCAAACATTCTGACAAGGCCTGCCATAGTTGTCAGTCCCAGAACTGGCATTCGTGACAGCAGGTGCATGCCTGTTGTCGCAAGTGCCTGTCGCCGTTGGCCTTTCCGCTGATGCTCCGGTGGCATGGAAATTGGATGTATCGACCGCATCTCTGTCATCAATGCGAGGAAAAAGTCCATGAGTTCAGACACGCTGCCCTTTCGCACGCCCCTGGCCGATGATCCGCAGCGGCGCACATGGCTGATCGCCACTTCGGCCGCCGGTGGCGTCGCCGCCGTGGCCACGGCGGTGCCATTTGTTTCGTCCTTCGCGCCCAGCGAGCGCGCGCGCGCTCAGGGCGCGGCGGTCGAGGTCGAGATCGGCGACATCCCGCCCGGTGGCATGAAGACGGTGGAATGGCGCGGCAAGCCGGTGTGGATCGTGCGCCGCTCGCCCGAGATGGTGGCGGCGCTGGCCACAGCCAGTCCCGACCTGGTCGATCCGAATTCGCAGCGCGACCAGCAGCCACCCTATGCCGCGAACGCCACGCGCTCGTTGCGGCCGGAGGTTTTCGTTGCCGTCGGCATCTGCACGCACCTGGGCTGTTCGCCGACCGCGGTGCCCGTCGGCACGGCCAACCCCAGCCTGCCATCCGACTGGCAGGGTGGCTACTTCTGCCCCTGTCACGGTTCCACCTTCGACAGCGCCGGGCGCGTGTTCAAGAACAAGCCCGCGCCGACGAATCTGGAGATCCCGCCGCATCAGTTCCTGAGCGACACGCGCTTGCTCATCGGCGAAGACTCGCGCTCGGCCTGAAGCATGGCGGACGACAAGGGCAGTCCAGGCTTCGCCGACCCGGCCGGTACCTGGAACAAGCGTTTCGCGGCCGACGGCTACCTGTTCGGCACCGAGCCCAATGTCTGGTTGCGAGAGCACGCTGGGGTCTGGAGCGCGGGCCAGCGTGTGTTGTGCGTTGCCGACGGAGAAGGCCGCAACAGCGTCTGGCTGGCGCGCCGTGGCTTGCAGGTGGAGGCCTTCGACATCTCGGACATCGGCGTGGCCAAGGCGCGGCGCCTGGCCGAGGACCAGGGCACAACCGTCAACTTCCAGGTGGCCGACTGCGATGGCTTCGACTGGCCGGTGGCCGCCTACGACGGCGTGGCGGCGATCTTCATCCAGTTTGCCGACCCGGCCTCGCGCGGGCGTCTGTTTGCCGATATCCAGCGCAGCCTGAAGCCCGGCGGCACGCTGGTGCTGCAGGGCTACACGCCCAAGCAGCTGGAATACCGCACTGGCGGGCCGCCAGTGGCCTCACACCTCTACACCGAAGCGCTGCTGCGCGAGGCCTTTGCCGCGATGGACATCGTGGAACTGCGCGAGTACGAGTCCGACGTGGCCGAAGGCAGCGGCCACCTCGGGCACTCGGCGCTGATCGGACTGGTTGCGCGGCGGCGCTGAGTCGACTTCAGATGATGCGCGAGAAGCGCTCGCGCAGTTTGTCGTTCTGCAGCGATCGGTCGAAGACCATCGCCACCGCGCGCACCACGTACCAGCCGGTGGCGGTCACCTGCACCGCACCCGGCTCCAACTCCACCAACCCGGCCTCGGCCATCGGCTGCAACGCCTCCAGCTCGCGCGCGAAGTACTCGCGCATGTTGATCAGGTGCGCCAACTCGATCGATTCGAACTCGACCCGACCCTGGCACATCAGCGCCATGATCACGGCGCGGCGCAGCACGTCGTCGCGCGTCAGCGATATGCCGCGCTGCACCGGCAACTCACGCTGGCGCAACGCGTCGTAGTACTCGGGCAGCGTCTTCGCGTTCTGGTAGTAGTTGGCACCGACCTTGCCGATCGAGGAGACGCCCAGGCCGATCAGGTCGCAGTCCGGCTGGGTGCTGTAGCCCTGAAAGTTGCGGTGCAGCCGCCCCTGGCGCTTGGCCACGGCCAGCGCGTCGTCGGGCAGCGCGAAGTGGTCCATGCCGATGTAGTGGTAGCCACGCCCCAGGAAGCCGGCGATGGCGTCACCCAGCATGGACACGCGCTGCGCCGCGCTGGGCAGCTCTTCCGCCACGATGCGCCGCTGCGGCTTGAAGCGCTGCGGCAGGTGCGCATAGGCATAGAGGGCGATGCGGTCGGGCCGCAATTCGCCGATCTGCTGCACGGTGCGGGCAAAGCTCTGCGGCGTTTGCCGCGGCAGGCCGTAGATCAGGTCGGCATTGATCGACTTGAAGCCCAGTTCGCGTGCCGCCACTATCAACTCGCGCACGCTCTCGTAGGGTTGCACGCGGTGAACGGCAATCTGCACCTGCGGATCGAAGTCCTGAACGCCGAAGCTGATGCGGTTGAAGCCGAGTGAGCGGCAATGTGCCAGCCGATCGGGCGTGACGGTGCGCGGATCGACCTCGATCGACATCTCGGTGCCATCCTCGATGTGGAAAGCACGGCGCAACGAACCGACCACGCGCTGCAGTTCAGCATCCGACAGGAAGGTCGGCGAGCCGCCACCGAAGTGCAGTTGTGACACCGGCTGCCCGGCACAGGCCAGCGCGACGACCAGGTCGATTTCGGTGTCCAGCGCGTCCAAGTACTCGGCTGCGCGCTCGTGGTGTTTGGTGATGACCTTGTTGCAGGCGCAGTAGTAGCACACCGATTCGCAGAACGGTATGTGCACGTACACCGACAGCGGCACCGTGGCGCCGGCCACCGCGCCCTGGGTGCGTTGCTGGAGCGCATTGCACAGGTCGCCGGGACCGAAGGCCTCGACGAAGCGGTCGGCCGTGGGATACGACGTGTAGCGGGGTCCCGGCGCATCGAAACGGCGCAACAGCGCCTCAGACAGCAGCGGGGTGGCTTCAACCCTGTCGGGTGCGATGGTGGCGCTCATGGAGCGGCATGGTGCATGAGCGCTGAGTCGGCGCATTTGATCTTGCGCAAGGCTCGGCTCCGACCGCGATCGAACAATGGCAGCATTGCAGCATGCAACATCTGGCGATTCCATCATGACCACACCTGCCACCGTGGTGCCGATCAAGGCCACGGAATTCAAGGTTGCGTGCTCCAACTGCAACCTGCGCGAACTGTGCCTGCCGGTGGGATTTTCCGAGCGCGAACTCGACCGGCTGGACTCGATGGTCGCCACGCGCCGCACGGTGCACCGCGGGGATTTGCTGTTCCGCAGCGGCGATGCCTTCGAATCGCTGTATGCCGTGCGCACTGGCTTCTTCAAGACGCGGGTGTCTTCAGAGGACGGGCGTGACCAGGTCACCGGCTTCCAGATGGCCGGCGAACTGCTGGGGCTGGACGGCATCGGCAGCGACCGCCACACCTGCGACGCGGTGGCGCTGGAGGATTCGCAGGTCTGCGTCATACCCTACGGACAGCTGGAGTACCTGTCGCGCGAGTTCACCGACCTGCAGCGCCAGTTCCACAAGATCATGAGCCGCGAGATCGTGCGCGACCACGGCGTGATGCTGCTGCTGGGCAGCATGCGTGCCGAGGAGCGCCTGGCCGCCTTTCTGTTGAACCTGACGCAGCGCCTACAGGCACGCGGTTTCTCGCCGTCGTCACTGGTGCTGCGCATGACGCGCGAGGAGATCGGCACCTACCTCGGCCTCAAGCTCGAGACCGTCAGCCGCTGCTTTTCCAAGTTCCAGGAGGACGGCATCCTGCAGGTCAAGCAGCGGCAGATCCAGGTGCTGGACCCGGCCGCGCTGCAGAAGATCGTCAGCGGCGTTAACTGCTGACGGCGACGTCGCCTGGCCACTGCAGGTTCAGGCTGGATGGCGTGCGACGGACTGTCGCGCAGGGTCGGCGCCACTATCGTTTGTTGATGAATGGCAAGGGCGGCTGCGAAGACTGCGCGCCCAATACACTCATTGCAGCGACGGAAAGTCTTCCATGCACGCACTCAAGGATCTCTTCACCTCGGACGTCGGCCTGATGAGCGTGGTCGGTATTGCCTTCATGCTGGGCATGGCCGTGTTCTTCGTGCGCTACTTTCTCAGACACATCCAGGAGGATGCCGAGAAGGCGGCCTCGACAAAGCACTGACCGGCATGGCGGCGCGACGCGGCAGTTCGGCATTTTGAACCGGCGACGCGGTTTGCTCGAGCAGGTTGCGAGGTTCGCGTACATAGCCCAGGAGCGGCCGGCACTGCCGCCGCGACGCCGGGTGGCCCGATGGTCGGCGTCCCGCACATCGGGTGCGAGTCCGACGAATGGCGCCGGCATTTCAAGCGCAGAACGTGGCCTGATCTGCCGATGATTCCGGAAGCCACCGCCGCGGCCGTGGGGTTCCTGGGTGCCCGGGCACTGGTTCACCGGGCCATCCTGCGCGGATTGCGGGCACCCCGGGTGCCGCATGCGCTGCAAGCGGCCGACCTCCCTGTCGCGCCGGGCCAGGTACGCGAGGTCCACATCCCAGGACCACGCGGGCGGCGTCTGTTCGCCTGGCTGGTGATGCCGGCTGCTGTGCACGAGGGGAATGCCGCCATTGCCGTGCCCGCCGTGCTGGCCCTCCATGGTTGGGGCGGCAACGCCGCCATGATGTGGCCGGTCGTGCCGCCACTGCATGCGGCCGGCTTCGCGGTGCTGCTGATCGACGCGCGCTGCCACGGGCGCAGCGATGACGAGTCCTTCACCTCGCTGCCGCGTTTTGCCGAGGACATTGCCACCGGCCTCGCCTGGCTTCGGCGGCAGCCCGGCATCGCGGCAGACCGACTGGCCTTGCTGGGCCATTCGGTCGGTGCCGCGGCAACGCTGCTGCATGCCTCGCGCCAGGACGACGTGCGTGCCGTGATCAGCCTGTCTTCGTTTGCCCACCCGCGCGAGATGATGCGGCGCTTCATGGGCGAGAAGCGTGTGCCCTATCCCGTGCTTGGCTGGTACGTGATGCGCCGTGTGCAGAGGGTGATCGGTACCTCATTCGACGCCATCGCGCCGTTGAACAACATCATTGCCCAAGTGCGCTGCCCGGTCCTTCTGGTAAGTGGCCGGCAGGACAGCACGGTGCCCTTCGAAGATTCGTGCCGCCTGCAGGCGAAGTCGGCCCAAGCCCGGCTGTTGCCCGTTGCAGGCGAACACGACCTGCGCCAGGCGCTGAAGCCGTACACCGCCGAGCTGGTCGAGTTCCTGACCCAGGCGTTCGGCGCGTCCGACGCCCTGCAGCCTGCTCCAACCCGCCGTGCGGCTACATTGACCGCATGAACACCGCCCCTGAGCCGGCACTCCTGATCGACGACGAGTTGGAGTTGCTGGCTACGCTGGTGCCACTGGCCCGCCAGCGCATCATCGAGCTCGGCTGCGGCGGCGCGCAGCTGGCCCGCGCCCTGCTGGCGCGTTACCCCGACAGCCGCGTCACAGCGCTGGAAGTCGACGAACGGCAGCACGCGAAGAACCTCGCAAGGCCCGTGGAGCGGCTGAGCTTCGTCGCGGCCGGCGCTCAGGCGATTCCCGAGCCCGACGCAAGCTTCGATCTGGCCCTGATGCTCAAGTCGCTCCATCACGTGCCGCAGTCGTCGATGGCGATCGCCCTTCGGGAGGTGGCCCGCGTGCTGCGGCCGGGCGGTCACCTCTATGTTTCGGAGCCGGTGTATGCCGGGCCGCTCAACGAGTTGATCCGGTTGTTCAATGATGAAGGCATCGTGCGGGCGGCAGCCCAGTCGGCGCTGGATGAGGCCCTGAACGACGGCGCCTGGGTACAGGATGCCGAACGGCGCTTCGACATGCCGGTGCGCTTCTTGGACTTCGACGAGTTCGAGCAACGCATGATGCGGCCCACCTTCGCTGACCACGCCATCGACGCCGCCAAGCGCGCCGCAGTGCAAGCGGCGTTCGAGCCGCATCGTGGTTTGGACGGAGCGCACTTCCGGCGCCCCATGCACGTGCGCCTGTTGCGCCGGCGTCCGTGACGCGAGATGCGGACACGGCACCATCCGGCGCCGGGCGGAGGCCTCACATATGGTCGATCATCACATGCAAATCGCGCCGCAATCCGCGTCGTTGCTCGCTCCGCCCCTGCTGACTTTTCCCATCTCCCGTCACGTTCCCCTCCATTTGAGTGGGACGTCATGGTCATAGGTAAGTACAGATGAGCTCCTGTCACTTGGCCGAACCCGTTGGCGGGCACGGCAAAACTCTAGCATGTCCCGTCGTCCGATCAAGCCCTGGCGACCTTGCTGCTGCGCTCGGTGAAAGCCGAACCATCACGGCGGGCGAGGACAGCATGTGGACATCGGCGGCGCGATTCAAGGGGCGTTGAAGCTGCCTGCTGCATCAAGCTTGCCCTTGCGTCGCGCTACCTTCCAAGCGGCAGGTACAGCGTCAACGGCGCATCCTGAAACGTCTTGAATCCAAAGTGCTCGTAGAAAGCCTTGGCGACATCGTCCTTCGCGTCCACAAGCAACGCGTACGCGGCGACCTGCTGCCGCGCCTTCAGGCAGCGATCGACGGCGCAGCCCAGCAAAAGCTTGCCTATACCCAAGCCTCGCTGATCGGTTCGACACGCAAGCCGTCCCATCCGAAAGCAGGGCACCGGGTATCCAGGCAATTTCTTGCGTTCCACTTCGGTAAGGCGCTGTCTGTCGACCTCTGCCGCACTGAGTGTGTAGTAACCCAGGATGCGCGCCGGCTGCGACGACTCGGTGAGCACGTAGATCGAACTGATACCCCGTCGGCGGTGCTGTTCGGCGAAGCGACGAAGGTACTCGTCCAGCGCCGGCACGCCGCACTCGAACCCCTGCCGATCATGAATCGCCGAGTCGAGTGCTTGGTCCTCAAGCACGCCGAACCTTGCGGCGCACCTGTGTCAGGGCTGCCTTGAGGGCTGGGTTCGGAGCGAACGCCGAGTCCAGCGCGCTGGCGAACGCGGTGAAATCGCGGTCGGTGAGCGTGAGGCGCGCTTCACGGTCGAGCAGCACCTGGGCCTTCTCCTTCGCGGCCACGCGCACAAAGCCGGCCATCGTGGTGCCCAGCAAGGCGGCTGCCCTTGCCACGATGGCCTTCTCGTCGGCATCCATCTTGAGATCGAAACGCGCAGCGGTGGTCATGAACAGCTCCAAACCATGGATACGGCATTTTACCGTATCTGATCATGGAGGATGGATTCTCCCGCCGTGAGTTCTGACCGAGGCTTGCAGAGGGCTCTGCGGAGTGCATTGCGGGCTGGGCGTGGCGTTCGACGCGCTGACCGTTCACGAAGACCTCTTCGCCGGCGACCTCGATGAGGATGGTGCCGGGCCGACTCTCCCACACGCAGCGCAGCACACCTTCGCTGGCCCAAGGAAGTGCGACCTGGCCATCCACGTCGCTGCGCAGCAGGACTTCCGGCATAAGGGGTGCGTTCAACTGGAAAGCGCCGAACGGTGGGCGAACTGGGATCTGGCGCGGTGCGAGCGATGGCCCTGGGCCAGTGCTCAGAACCAGGCCCATACACGCCGCATCCAGCGGGGAACGCGGTCGGCAGTGGGTTGGTAGTGGTAGCGAAGTTCTATGCTGCGCATCGTGATCTCCTGAACGGACCAA
>Ga0316605_10000819_pt1 | contig 19207 bp, 14 predicted proteins | sample OWC_soil_day20_n_FD_207666 | JGI IMG/M metagenome (GOLD analysis project Ga0316605, IMG submission 207666) | Wetland soil microbial communities from Old Woman Creek delta, Ohio, United States - OWC_soil_day20_noCT | ecosystem: Environmental > Terrestrial > Soil > Wetlands | place: USA: Ohio...
CGCCCAGGTGACCCCGGACACGAAGATACAGAGCAGACGTCACAACGCAGACGAATCGGTAACGACGCGTTAGCACAAACGCATTAGCGTGGATGCATCAGCACAGGCGCATCACCATCGAGGCGTCAACGTTAGCGGATCAAGACCAGCACAAGCACAAGCGAACTGACAAGGATACCATGGCGCCAAAGACCCTGTTCTTACATACTACACTCTTGCTTCTCTGTCTCTCCTCGCCTGCGCTCCGCGCCCAGACTGCCTCCGGACTGGAGGGTGAATGGAAGATGGTGCCGGAACGAAGCTCGGAAATCGGACTGTTTACGACCGTTTCACTGAACATCGCGAGCTCAAAAGACAGCATTACGGTGATACAGCAATGGGGTGGTGCCCGGGCATACCGCGATACCATCACCCTCGCCACGAACGGGAGCGTCCATCGTGTGCCTGTGCGCGACCGCGTGTGGCCGACTAATGTGTTCATGGGCGTGCAGCTCCGGCCGGGCTCGACGCGCGAACTCACTGCCCGCAAAGGGCAGGCCGGCGCAGCCCTGGTGATCACGGAACGCTATCCTCTGCTGGTCTCGCAGGGCAGCATGACACTGGAGACCGAGCACCGGTTCGAACTGTCTGAGAACAACTCGGTTCTGACCTGGCGGCTCGTCCGGCCGACGCGGCCCGGTGACGCAACTGCAACGTACACCTTCACGCGTGCCAGCGTCCACAGTGCCTATATGATGAAACTCGCCGACAACTGGGCGATCGATGGCAAGCTGCCGGTCCAGGCGATGCTCATCAGTCTGCAGGGCATAGCCAATCGCGGCGGTCCGCGGCTCTACTTCGTGTATCCGGAAAAATGGGACTTCCTGTTCACCCCTTCGGTGCTGGAATACTACAAGACCAAGCAACACTACGCATTTGCGGAACTGACGACGCCGGAAAGCGCGTTACAGACATTCCGGCAGGCCGTCAGGGGATATGTTGTGTGGGATCGGGCCGTCCGGACATCGCTCATCGTAGCATTCACGGTTGCCGGGCTGGAGCGGGCGATTGTCGTGAGTGAAGATCTGATCCCGATGGCCGAGCAGGCCGGCCTGAAGCCGGTGGCGGATCTGAGGGGAAAGTTCGCAGGGAAGAACGACGCCCAGATCTTCCAGTGGGCCTATGACCAGTACTGGGACCGGTGCAGCAGGGACATCGTCGTCTGGATGGGCGGCGAACACGGCAAGATCATGAAGCCCGGCGTGGCCGATTTCGGCATCATGAAGCAGGCGTTCTTCACGGACGTCTCAACGAAACCGGAGGACAAAGAAGAATACGCGCTCGCACAGCGGATCATGAGCGAGATGAAGCCGATGTCCCTGGTGATGGGATGGCACTCCTATGCAAAAGACAAGGAGCGGGATCATGTGCGCCTTGCATCCAGCTATGCGCTTCGCGTTGAAGGCCTGCACACGCTTCCCAACATGAGCTTCAGCAGTCAAACCGTGCTGACCCCCGGCTTCACGTTCAAGAACAACCACAACGTCAAACCCGGCGTCACATACACACCGGGGAAGAAAGTATATGTGTCCTGCATCCAGACCGACTGTCTGGGTCTGGGAGCCTGGCTGAAACCTGGCAGGGGAGAGATCCCGTATGCCTGGGAGGTGACGATGAACTGGGTCTGGCTTGCCCCCACCATGCTCGAGTATTTCTACAGCATGGCGACACCGAACGATTACTTCATCGGATCGCTCGGTGGACCGGGGTACATGTACCCCAAAGCCATTCCGAAACAGTATCTCCCTCAGGCAGTCTCCAAAGCACGGGAACTGATGCAGCAGCTGGACCTCAACGTCTTCGAGATCATGGATTACTCTGAGGGGGCGACGGTCGAAGGGAATTCCGATCTGACGCGTGAAGTTGTCGATGCGTTCTATGAGGGCATGCCGGATGCGATAGGGTTTGTGAACGGGTACGCCCCCTCCTACACGTTTACCGTGAAGAACGGGCGGCCCCTCCTGTCGTTCGATTATTACCTCTCCGAGACCAGACCTGAATCCGAAGCTGTCGCTGATCTGCGTGAACTGGCCGCCATGAACCGTGCCCGGCCGTATTTTCTCCTGCTGCATGTGCGCCAATGGAGCGACATCCGGCGAGTGAAGGGCATTCTGGACAAACTCGGTCCGGAGTTCGAAGTTGTGCCTTTGGATCTCTTCCTGAAGATGGCCGGCACAACGCCGACGTTCAAGGAGCGGTTCCTGGAGAGGTGACGTCATGATCAAAAGATGGAGCTCCATAACGCACCCGAGAGGGTGGTGGCGTGCGGCGATCCTGGTGTGGTGCAGCATGCTGCTCTGCGCCCCCGGTGCCCACGCCCAGCATTTCTGGGATCTGTTCTCGACAGCATACACGACAAATGTTCTGGCGTGGACGCGGCACAATGACAATCCGGTGATTGGGCCTTCCGGATCAACCTGGAAAAGTCATGGGACGGGAAGTCCTGAGTTCCTGGAGTTTCAGGGACGGACATTTCTCTTCTACCGGGGCAACGGCGTGCTTCCGGGCAAGGGGAAAACCAGCTCTGACCGCATCGGTGTTGCCGAGCTGCTGGACATCGGGACGATGCGATTAAAGTACCGCGATCTCAACAGGGGATTTCCGGTGATCGATGTCGGCGCCGCCGGAGAGTTCGACGATGCCGGCGTTCAGGGTCCTGCTGCAGTCGCGTTCAAGGGACAGGTCTACCTGTACTACTCGGCCACGGGCAAAGGTCCCCGCAGAATCGGTCTGGCCGTGAGTGCCGACGGAGAGCAGTTCAAGAAAATCGGACCCGTGCTCGAGGGCCGCAGCCCGGATGTGCTGGTGGTCAGAGATACGCTGTACATGATCTATCAGAAGGCAGATCCTGCCGGGTACAAAGTCTATCTGGCGTATTCTCTTGACGGAGAGAAGTTCATTTCGGTCAGTGATCATCCGGTATTCAGCGGAGCAGAGGGCCGCTGGGATGCAAAGTCAATCAGCACGCCCCGCATCTGGGTATCGGGCGGAGTCTACTACATGTTGTACGGCGGCAGCACTGATTATGTGGACGAACCGGAGTTCTTTGGCCTGGCCCGCTCCAAGGATCTCCGGAAGTGGGACGTGCATCCGGGGAATCCTGTGTTCGGAGCCGGAGTTCATGGCACTGCAGACGGAGGAGCTGTGTGGTGTCCCGCCATTAATGAAACGGAGAACTGGTTCGTCCTGCTTTACGAAGGAAGCAGGGGGAAATACAACTGGGATCTGCTGCCTTCGATTTGCATGGCCTGGATTGCCAAGCGGTGAACCAAGGTGCCTCCTTGCGTGAAAGGTAAACCATGAACGTATTGCGCTGTCTCGTCATCCTCGTCATCCTCCACCAGACAGTCCCCTCACCGCTGGAAGCCCAGCCGCTCCGGGAGCATCCGGACGTAGCGCCGACCATCAAACTGCTTGAACAGTGGATAGAAGCTCAGATGGAGTACAGGGCACTTCCCGGTCTTGCTCTTGCGATCGTGCATGACCAGACGCTTGTCTGGTCGCGGGGATTTGGCTATGCCGACCTGAAAACCAGGACTCCGATGACGCCCCGGACGATCTTCCGCATTGCGTCCATCACAAAGACGTTCACCAGTACGGCGATTCTCCAGCTGCGCGATCGCGGAAAACTCCGCCTTGATGATCCGGTCAGCACCTATCTGCCATGGTTCACATACAAGAACCGTCACGCCGAGGGGCCTGCTGTCACCGTACGTCAGCTGCTCACACACACCTCCGGGCTTCCCAGAGAATCGGCTTTTCCGTACTGGACTGACTACAAGTTCCCCAGCAGGGAAGAGATGGTGACCGCTCTGCAGAGCCAGGAGAGTATCTTTGAGCCGGAGACCCGGTACAAGTATTCCAATCTGGGGATGGCGATTCTGGGAGAGGTCGTGGCAACGGCGGCGGGTGAATCCTATGATGCATACATCACGAAGAACATCCTTCAGCCGCTGCGGATGACCAGCTCCAGCGTGTCTCCGCCTGAATCGTTGCGGTCCCGGTATGCTACAGGCTACGGCCGCCGCTTTGCGGACGGTACCCGGATGGAGAGTCCGTTCATGGATTCCCGCGGACTTACGCCTGCCGCCAATATCTCATCCACAGTGGAAGATCTGGCGTTGTTCGCCTCGTTTCACATGCTCGAAGGAAAGAATACTCAGGGGCAGATCCTGAAAGGAAGCACGCTTCGCGAGATGCACAGGGTGCACTGGATTCAGACGGGCTGGCGGAGCGGCCGCGGCCTGGGGTTCGCTGTGTCAAAGGATGACTCCCGGGTGACGTATGGACACGGCGGCTGGGTGGCAGGGAACCGCTCTCAACTTCTCATCAGCCCCAAAGAAAAAGTGGCCGTGATTGTTATGACGAATGCCGACGACGGCGCGCCGGGATTCTTTGCCAACCGTGCCCTGAGCATGCTCGCCCCCGTCATCGCCAAAGCCACCGCACCACCGGTGTCTGAACCCAAGCCGGATCCTCTGTGGCAGAAGTATGTCGGCACATACACCGATCCGTCTGGCTGGGAGACCGAAGTGATGATCATGAACAACAAGCTCGTTCTCTATGGCTACGGTTATCCACCGGAAGACGATCCGACCAATTCCATCACCGAACTGACGCCGGAGGGAACACACCGCTTCAGAATGACGGGGGAAAGTGACAGCGGCGAGCTGGTGGAGTTCGAACTCGGAGCGGATGGAAAGGTTGTGCGGGTGAAGTCGGAAGAGAACTACATGTACCCCAAGCGGTAGGAGCCGGCGTCGCTGGATGCCGCGGCTTACGTACGCTCGTGCGCCGTCATCGTGAAGACCATCCGCAACACATGCTCTTCGGCAGCGGTCAGCGGTTTCTTCCTTCGCTCCATGACGGTCCGGGCAACAGCAACACACTTCTCGATGTCGTAGGTTGTCATCCCCTCCGCTCCGCCCCAGGAGAAGGAGGGGATATACTTCGGTGGAAATCCTCCGCCGAACACGTTGCTGCCCACGCCCACCACTGTTCCCGTATTGAACATCGTGTTGATGGCGCTCTTGGCGTGATCGCCCACGATGACGCCGGCAAACAATGAGCCGCTGTCGATTTCCTTGCCGTTGATCTTCACACGGACGGAACCGTAGTTGTTCTTGAGGTCACTGTTGTTCGTATCTGCACCCAGATTCACCCAGGGGCAAAGATACGCGTGACCGAGAAAGCCGTCGTGCTGCTTGTTGCTGTAGCCGTGGATGATGGATGCCTCTACTTCTCCTCCCACCTTGCAGACCGGGCCGATGGAGGTGTGTTCATAGATCTTGGCGCCGACTTTGATCAGCGATCCGTCTCCGATGGATGCGGGTCCCTCGATCACTGCGTTGGGCAGGATCCGGACATTCTTCCCGATCACGATGGGGCCGTTTTCCGCATCGAGCACGACGCCGGGCTTAATGCTGGACGCTGTCCCGATGGCAATCGCGTCCGGATTGAGAAGATGTGACCCGGGATAGACGGTCCCCTGCCGGGCCGCGGCACCGTGCGCGATGCTGCTCTCGAAATCCGCAATGATCTGTCTGCCGTTGTTGTTGACCAGATCCCAGGGGTATCTGATGAGCGTCTCGGTGAATTCCCTGTGCGGGAGATGCCGGAGGCCGGAGAAATCAGGAAGCTGGGAGCTGTCGAAGCGGAGCTGTTGAATGGATTGTGCGCTGAGACGCGCGGCAACGACTGCGGAGCCGGACACACACAGGGTGTCGGCTGACAGTGCCGCCAGCTCGCGCGCGATGTCAGCGTCTGCCAGCACCCTGCCATTGATGAAGAGTACGTCCCCGCTGAGAGAAGCATTCACCGTCCTCTCCGGGTGCTGTTCACGGACAAGATCTGCCAGGTAGCCGCGGCAGAGGAACTGGATTGTCATACCCGGAAACGTACGTTCGATCTTCTCGCGGAGCGTGACGATACCGCACCGGAGGTCCCATGTCGGCCGGAGATACGCCAGTGGCAGGAGCTGCGTGTACTCCTGATCTTCAAAAATGCAGAGTGTGTGGACCATAGTGGACTGAAGGTACCCAGAAGCCTTCAGAAAGGCAAGGGGGACGCGTTGCGCCTGTCTGCTCTTTGTGCTACTTTCAATACATGGCTGATCAGACCGTAGCTCCTCCCCGCGAACTCTCACTCCTCCAAACGTCTTCGCTTGTCGTCGGCACGGTCATCGGATCCGGTGTGTTTCTGAGCCTCCCGATTGTGGCCCGGATCGGACTGAACCCATGGCTCACCGTGCTCATCTGGTTCCTCGGCGGAGTCGTCTGGATTCCACAGATTCTTATCCTCGCGGAGATGGGCACTGCATATCCCATTCAGGGAGGCCCCTACTTCTATCTCAACAAAGCCGGTTCACCGTTCCTTGCCTTCTTCTATACGTGGACAGCTTTTCTCACAAGCGATACTCCCACGCTGACCATTGTCGCACTCGGCGCCATATCAGCCCTGAAATTCTTCTCACCGGTGTTCGGGGATCCCGTCATTGCACGTGTGCTGGCTGCGGGACTGATTATCGGACTGGCGTTGCTGCACTACCGCAGCGTACGGACGGGCGGAAATCTGCAGATTGTCCTCACCGTAGCCAAACTCACACCGCTGTTTGCCATCGTCATCATCGGTATGTTCTTTTTCGGATCGGGAAACCTTGCAGGCGGAACAGCACCTGCAGCTGCAGCAGGGCTCTTCGCCGTGATTACAGCGGGGATTTCCTCAACACTCTGGTCCTATGCCGGGTTCACCAATATCCTCTATATGGCCGGCGAGGTCAAACGGCCCGAGCGCACACTTCCGATTGCTCTGATCGGCTCTCTGGGATTTGTGATGCTCGCCTACGTTCTGATTGCGCTCTGTACGTCCGCCATTGTGCCGTATGATGATCTGATTGCGGCACGGGGGGACTTCGTCAATCCGTTCCAGTACATCGGGCTTGGTGCAGCCGTGGCCGGAGGGGTGTTTGCCGTGGCGGTGTTCATCTCCATGCTGGGCGTCCTGAATGCCAGCATCATGGTGCAACCCCGGCTGGAGTATGCGATAGCGCGGGACGGGTTGTTCTTCAACGCGTTCGGCCATCTCCATCCGAAATACCTGACACCCGACTACTCCATCCTCATCCAGAGCGCCCTGGCCATCGTCCTCTTCCTCCTCGGGGACATCGAGAATATGATCGGGTACTTCACGGTGTCGTATGCTCTCCAGAACGGCATCGTGTACGGAGCGATCTTTGCGCTCCGGAAGCGCGATGACTACCGGCCGTCGTACCGGTCGCCGTGGTGGAAGGGCATGGCCATACTCGCTATCCTCACGCAGATTTACGTCGCAGCAGGGACATTCCTGGCGTACCCGACGGGTGGTCTGCTGGCATCCCTCTTGCTCATTCTCTCCGGACTTCCGGTCTATTTCTACTACAAATCGCAAAAACGTTCATCAACGGGCCTGACATCATGAAATGCTTTCTGAATGCCAACGTGTACACGGTGGATTCCTCTCTGCCGCGTGCAGAAGCCGTCGTGGCAAAGGGAAACAGGATAGTCTACGTGGGAACCTCTGCCGGTGCGCGCACTTTTGCGGGAAGCAGTGCAGAGATCATCGATGTTGGCGGAAGGCTGATGGTTCCGGGATTCATCGACGACCACGTGCATTTCGTGCTCGGGGGCGGACAGGTCGATGGCCTGGATGCCCGCATGTGCGCAAGCAAAAATGAGTTCATCGAAAAGCTGCGCGCCTATGTGGAGTCTCACAGAGGCGGCTGGATCAAAGGGGGAGACTGGGATCATGAACGGTGGAAGGAGAAGACGCTTCCCCGCAAAGAATGGATCGACCCGTTCTCGGCAGACACGCCGATGTTTCTGCCGCGGTTCGACTGGCACATGGCGCTTGTCAACAGTGCCGCACTGAAGCTCGCCGGCATCTCGCACGACACACCAGATCCCGCGGGAGGGAGGATCGAGCGTGATCCTGCGACCGGGGAACCCACGGGCATGCTCAAAGATGCGGCCATGGAGCTCGTGCTGAATGGTATCCCGCCGCAGACACCCGAGCGGATGGAGGAGTGTGTGCGGAACGCGCTTCGCGTGGCCCGGGAGAACGGCGTCACATCCATTCATGACGTATCCGAAGAATCGCATGTCCCCCTGTACAGGCGGCTCGCCAGGGAAGATGCGCTCACGTGCCGGATCTATTCACGCCTGCCGCTCTCCGGTTACCGCTCGCTGATTGAGCAGAATGTACATTATGGATACGGGGCGCCGTTTGCACGCATAGGGTCTATGAAAGCCTTTGCCGACGGGTCTCTTGGGTCCAACACTGCCTGGTTCTTCGAGCCGTACGTCAACGAACCGACGACGGGTCTGGCGATGGAGGCGCTCACCAGCGGCCAGATGATGGAATGGGCAACGGAGGCAGATCTCCACGGGCTGCAGCTCTCGATACATGCGATCGGTGACAGGGCGAACGACGCGGTGTTGAGCATGCTCGAATCGATCGTACGGACCAATCCGCCGTGGGACCGCCGGTTCAGGATTGAGCACGCCCAGCACGTGCGCCGGGAGGATATTGCCCGCTTCGCTGCCCTGGGCGTTGTGGTCTCCGCGCAGCCCTATCATGCGATCGATGATGGGGTCTGGGCAGAAGAGCGGATCGGACCTGTGCGCGCCCGAACGACGTATGCGTTCAAATCGTTTCTGAACGCTGGTGTAAAGGTCTGTTTTGGCAGTGACTGGACCGTGTCGCCGCTCCAGCCGCTGCTTGGGATCTATGCTGCGGTAACGCGGCGGACGCTCGACGGAAAACGGCCGAACGGATGGATCCCGGAGGAGAAAGTGACAGTGGAGGAGGCGCTCCGGTGCTACACGATCCACAACGCCTACGCGGAGTTTGCAGAACATGACAAGGGAAGCATCACCCCCGGAAAATTGGCAGATCTGGTGGTACTTTCCGACAATCTGTTCGCCATCCCTTCTGAGCGGATCCGGGATGCGCGCGTGGAAATGACCATCGTTGATGGAGATGTGGTCTATCAGGCCTAGGAATGAGCGGATTCCGTTGATTTTCAGGCTGCGAGTTCGTACACTACTTATTCAGAGCACTACTGCTGCCACTGCATTCCACGGCTTCCGCACGATGTCGACGCAGAGCGCACCGCACCACAACAGGCACACAGGTCGAAATCGAGCGTATGGCGAGTGACAGGATACGAAGCAGGGTCACAATCGTCACGGGAGCGTCGAGCGGCATTGGGAAGGAAATCGCTCTGATGTTCGCCCGTGCCGGTGCCCGCGTGGTCCTGTCTGCGCGGAATCTCCAGGCCCTTGAGCAGACTGCACAGGAGCTGCAGAATGAAGGGTGTGAGGTGCTTGTCGTGCCCGGGGAGGTGACGTCGGAATCTGACATGCGCAATCTTGTCGAGCGCACGCAGGCGGTATTTCAGCGGGTGGATATCGTGGTGAGCTGCGCGGGTGTGTACATCCGGAGTGCTGTGAGGGATCTCACGATGGACACGATCCGGCGCTGCATGGATGTCAATTACTATGGGACTGTTCACCTGATTCGTGCCGTCCTCCCGGTTATGCTCGCACAGCGATCAGGCCACATTGTGACGATCAGCTCGGTGGATGGGAAAAAGGGATTGCCGCCGGATGCGGCCTATGCCGCCTCCAAGTTCGCAGTCACCGGTTTCATGGATGTGCTGCGGCAGGAATTGCGGGGGACGGGCGTATTCGCGTCGACGATATTTCCCGAACGCGTGGATACCCCCATGATCAAGACGCTGAAACTCTCACCATATTCACGCAGAGTGCCCCCGGCACAGGTTGCACGGGCAGCACTGCGTGCGGTGCGGCAACGTCGCAGGGAAATCATCGTCTCGTTCCCCGGGCCCAAAGCGCTGATTGTCCTCTCGACACTTTGGCCGGCCCTCGGCGACTGGATTGTCCGTGTGACGCATCTTGAAGGAGCGGAGATGTCAGAAGGGGCACCACATGCATAACGATATCCGGACTTCGGTCCTTTCGGACAGGGCGGTCAATGCCATCCTGGGTATCACCTCCCCGGTACCTGTCCTGCCTGACGCGCTGGCACGCAGTCTGACGGTAACCGTCTTTCCGGTCGACACCGTTTCGGAACGCGTGCGGACGTTCACCGCGCGTCTTCACGCAGCCTTCATTGCATCGGGCGTCGGCGTGGTGCCGTATCAGGAAGCGCTCAGCGACAAAGCCGCGGAGAAACTCCGGGAGGGCATCGTTGTCATAGCGCCGGGCGAGCTGCAAACCGGTAACCTGCCCGTAGACCATGTGCCCAATCTCCGCCGTGCGACGGTGGTGGGCATCGTGGACGGCCCGTGCCCGGCTCACGTCGAACGGTTCTCACAGAACAGACTGAACAGCGTCGTCAAGATGCTCGCCTGGAATATCGTGCAGGTGGTGATTTACGTTGATGATGATTCCTGGACGGTCTGTACGATGAACGGCGCGATCATCCGGTGCACCTATGACGCTTTCGTGCAGGATGTGTTTCAGGTGCTGGTCCCGAAGATCGCCGCGCCCGTAGTTCCGCCTCATGCCTCGGATTTTGATGTTCGCGAGGGCGGCCTGGATCTTCATGATCCACGCTATCGGGCGTACGTTCAGGACTTTCAGGAAAGCGGGAAGTTGTGGGCGGACACGGGTCTGATGCTGTTCCACACGTCTCTGGAAAGCCTCGAATTCCGCAACCGCTACTACAAGCGCCTCGCCGCCGCATATCTCGACCACCGGTCAGGAATGAGCTATGGCTTCCTGGCCCGCCAGCTTGCGCTTCCGTCGACAGTAGTGCTTACGATGGCCGACGCCACCGCACGTTTCGGTTCAGCCTCTGCGGCAGATGAAGTCATTGCAACGGACGAAACACTCTGGGTGAAGGTGCACCTCCCGGGATCCGTATTCTGGGTGAACGTGCCGGACACCTGGATGCTGACGACGCGCTCGGGCTGCGACAAATCCAACATTGACCCGCACCGGGACCTGGTCCTGCTGGGGTTGTCGCGGGGCACAGTTATCTTTGCGACCCCGAGGGGGGTGAGTCCCGGGCTCGACTGCAAACCTTCGTATGATACGCTCACCATTCTCTCGCATGCTGCTGCCAATGCGCTGATTGCGGGCATACAAAACATGGTGACACCCGCTGCGCGGTTCGCTGGCACGTCAGCCTCATCCGGCATGGCTCTCGCGCACTGGCATGGATACCTCCACCAGGCCATCCTTCCCGCCGACTACGTCGTGCACGGTGAGGAAAATCCGCCGGTGTCCTGTTCCACGTTTCAGGCCGCGATCTACGCCCTGCGCGGAAAAGTGAATGCGTTTGCGCGCGCTGCGGCCGCAGGCCGCGAGTTCACCGGCGATGCGCACATCGAACCGCATCACGGCGTGAATGTGACAGGACCGACACTGCTCTGGCTTGCGCAATGGGCTCTCGACAATCTGGAGATGCTGACAGAGATCCAGACGAACGGCGAGGTCTCCGTCGGCAGAGAAGCCATGGGCCGGTGATCATCAGTGCGTCCCATGAGTGCATGTTTCCATCCTTCCATGGTCGTTTCCCAGTCTTCGAATTCGTTCCTTGTCCTTCTTCCAATGGAGCACCTATGCGCCGCTGGTTGCTGTGTGCACTGCTCATTGCGGGAACTCCGGCAATGAGCAAATCCATCTTTCCGTACACGTCGTACAAAGAAGTCCTGCCAAACGGTCTGACCGTCTATCTTATTCCCATGGAGAGTCCGGGACTCGTTGCGTACTACTCGATCGTGCGCACCGGGAGCAGGGATGAATACGAACCCGGGAAGTCCGGCTTTGCGCACTTCTTCGAACACATGATGTTCCGCGGCACCAGACGCCATCCCGGCCCGGTCTATGATAGTCTGATTACAGGAATCGGCGCCGAGGCCAACGCGTACACCACCGACGACTACACGGCATACCATCTCAAGTTCGCCACCGAGGATCTTGAAACGGTCATGGATCTCGAGAGCGACCGGTTTCAGAACCTTTCGTATGAAGAACGGGAGTTCCAGACGGAAGCCGGCGCTGTCTACGGGGAGTACCGGAAGAGCATTACCAGTCCATTTGCGCTGCTGAATGAAAAGCTGCAGGATGTGGCCTATGACGTCCACACATACAAGCACACCACCATCGGCTTTGAAGCGGACATCAAGGCCATGCCCGGCGCGTATGCCTACAGCAAATCATTCTATGAACGGTACTACCGGCCGGAGAATGTGGTCATCATCATTGCGGGTGACTTTCACATGCAGGGGACATTGACCCTGGTCCGTACATACTACAGCGGATGGAGCAAAGGGTACGTACCGCCCCGCATTCCCCGGGAACCGCCGCAGAAGAACGAACGCACGGCATCGGTGACCTATGCCGGCAGGACGCTGCCCATCCTGGATATCGCCTACAAAGGCGAAGCGTTCGATCCGGCGAACCGCACATACGTAGCCGCAATCCTCCTCGGCGATCTCGCGTTCGGCGAAACCAGCGAGCTGTACAAAAAGTTGTACATCCGGGAACAGAAGGTGGAGTTCATCCAGCCCAGCATTCCCATGAACCGGGATATGCCCCTGTTCGAGATCATTGCGATGGTCAAGCGGGAAGAAGACGTGCCTGGAATCCGGGAAGAGGTGTACAAGGCCATTGCCACCTTCCAGAAGAATCCGATCGATGCGCAGAAACTGGCAGACATGAAGCGGCGGCGCAAATACGAGTTCCTGATGCACCTGGACACACCCGACAAGGTCGCCGGCGGACTGGCACGATTCGTTGCGCTGACGGGCGGCATTGACGTGGTGGACCGTTTCTACACAACGCTTGCACGCATCACCCCCGACGACATTCAAAAGGCTGCACGCCAGTACTTCACCCCCAACCGGCGCACCGTTGTTGTGCTGAAAGGAGGCGGGCAATGAGATCCGCTGCCGGCGTTGTTGCACTGCTTCTCCTCTTCTCCGTTTTTCAAGCCGGAGGTCAACCCGTGGACCCGAGCACGTTCGTTCTGCTTCCTGTGAAGAATGATCCGACGATTTCATTCCGGATCTGGTTCAAAACAGGCTCTCACAATGATCCGGCAGGCAAGGAAGGTCTTGCCTATATCACCGGACAGATGCTGGCCGATGCCTCCACACGCACCCACCCGTATGCACAGATCATCGACAAACTCTATCCGCTTGCCGCAGGATACAGCGCATCCGTGTCGGCGGAGATGACAATCCTCTCCGGGCGCGTGCACAAAGACAACCTCGAGGCATTCTATCCGCTCTTCAGGGATGCCATCCTGCTTCCGGCGTTCACCCAGGAGGATCTGGACAGGATCAAGAGTCAGACGCTGAACTATCTGGAAAACATCCTGCGATATTCCAGCGACGAGGAACTCGGGAAGGCTGTTCTGTACAATGATGTGTTCGCAGGATCTGGGTACGGCCATGTGGAGGCCGGAACGGTGGCCGGAGTGCGAAGCATCACCCTCCATGATGTGCGGGCGTTCTATGTCACCCATTTCACGCGTGATAACGTGGTCCCGGGGATCGGCGGCGGGTATGACGAACAATTGGTGACTCGCCTGGCGGCCGACCTCGGGAAGCTTCCTTCAGGACTGCCGATCAAGGTCCCCCTTTCCGTCCCTGTTCGGATCAACGGATTCTGCGTGACCATTGTCGACAAGGATGCGCCGGCAACGGCGATCTCCATGGGATTCCCGATCAGGGTGTTGCGGGGTGAGCGGCAGTGGTATGCCCTGGCCATCGCGAACTCATGGCTGGGAGAGCACCGCAATTCCAGCAGCCATCTGTATCAGGTGATCCGGGAGGCGCGCGGACTCAATTACGGTGATTACTCATATATCGAACACTTCCCCGGCGGTGGCATGCGCAACATGCCGCCGCAGAATGTGCCGCGCCGGGTGCAGCTGTTTGAAATCTGGATCCGGCCGGTCCCGCTGGAGAATGGCTTCTTTGCACTGCGTGCGGCGCTCAGGGAGTTCAAGATGCTGGTGGATCAGGGGCTGACGGAAGAGCAGTTTCAACAGACGCAGACGTTTCTGAAGAAATATGTGCTGCATTACGCGCCGACAACCATGGATCGGCTTGGGTACGCGTTGGATGACCGCTTCTATGGCATAGAGGGGAGCCATCTCGAGCGGTTCCGGAAGATGATGGATGAGATCTCACGTGACGAGGTGAACGCTGCGATCAAAGAGCACTGGCACTATGGAAGCATGCGGATTGCGATTGTGACGAAAAACGGAGCGGCATTCCGTGACGCACTGCTTGCCGGCACGCCGAGTCCGATCAGCTATGCAACGCCCAAACCGCAGTCCGTTCTCGACGCCGATAAAGAGATCGCGGTGTTTCCTGTGCGGGTCAAGGAAGAAAATATCAGGGTGATCCCGGTAACGTCAGTGCTGGAACGATAGCGGGGAGGGTGATCAGGAAAACATCCGGCGCCGGGGAGGGTCTCTTTTGTCCGGGGACGCGTGGCTGGAAATCAGGGCTGCTGCGGCTGGACCTGGGTGCCGGCTGCGCGGGAGTTTTTCAGGAACGCTTTGAGCTCGTCAAAATTCCGGAACATCGTCGTTGTGCAGCCCAGCACCCAGCCCGGGATCTCGGCGAAAGGGATAGTGGTCACGAGATAGACGGGTTTTTTGAAGTACCGGGCAATCGTCAGTTCCCCCTTTGTGCCCGCTCCCCGCATTGCGCCTTCGTCCCAGAAGCAGATCACGCAATCCGCCCGCTCTGCGACCTCGCGGCAGTCAAGCTCCACGATGTCGGCGACAATCTTCAGAAACCGTTCGGGGTCGACGGCCTTGAGAGACCGGAACGACGTATCGGGAGTCCGGGCGGCGAGGAACCGGTCACTTTCGCGGTTGGGATTGAAGGTCTGCCATCCCATCTCTGAATTCAACCAGAGCTCAAGATCCTCTCTCCAGGAGCGGCCTTCGTTCGCTGCGTACTCCATTCCTCCCGAGAGATAGGCCCGCATTAGCCTGCTCCCTCGAGAGCGAAAACGTTGATGGAGGGGAGAAGGAGCGCATACAGCGCCCACATCACAAGGCTGATGCTTATGGGGATGGTGAGGTTGTCATCGATGACTTCGCCCGACATGACCTCCACGAATGTCCCGACAACCGCGGCTGCGATGCCGATGAGGTATTCTGTGGGGAGGTAGAGGATTTTCGGGGCCACGACAACGACAAGGACCGCTGTCACAAAGAAGGCGGACGTGCCTTCCATGGTCTTCCGGAGAAATGGATGCCGGCCGAATTTGCGCCCTATCAACGCGGCAAAGGTGTCCGAAATGATCAGGATCGCGAATGCCGTGATGACGATAACTTTCGGGAAAAGCCAGACGCAGAGTGTTGCCGAAATCAGGACGTAGGTTGCTCCGTTGAGCCGCCGGTTGCGCACATCGTGTTCACGGCTGCGGAGCAGAAATCCGAAGAAGCGGTGGTACATCGCTCTGACTGAGGGGACAAACAATCGCGCCAGGTCCGAGAGCCCGAACGCAAGCGTGAGGGGGATGAGAATTGCGAGCGCTGTCTCTTTCGGGATGTAATAGTAGATGACGGGAATCGCAATCGAGCACATATGGATTCCCTTCCGTATGAGCTCGGTTGTGTAACTGGTTTCGACGCTCGGCAGCTCGGTCATTTTTTCGGTGCAGCAGCGTCCGGCGTCTGGCCCTGTGGGATCTTCGCGGCCGCCTGGGGTGTTCCATTCCCCCGCCGCTCGAGAGGAGGCAGCTCGTCGCCGCGTATCACGGCATCGATCTCTGTGGAGTCCAGAATCTCACGTTCCAGAAGTGCCGCTGCCAGGCGGTGCAAGGTATCGACGTTTTCGGTCAGGATCTTCTCCGCCCTTTTCATGCCGTTGGTGACGATCTTCTTGATCTCGTCATCGATGATGATGGCTGTATCTTCACTGAAGTTCTTGTGCCTCGTGATCTGACGGCCGAGGAAGATCTCTTCGTCCTTTTGTCCGTATGCCAGGGGTCCCAGTTTGTCGCTCATACCCCATTCACACACCATCTTCCGGGCAATATCCGTTGCACGTTCGATGTCGTTGCCGGCACCCGTGGTGAGTTGCTTGAAGATCAGTTTCTCCGCTGCGCGGCCACCCAGCGCATACGTGATCATGGTCTCGAGGTACGCTTTGGAGTAGGTGTGCTTCTCGTCGATCGGAAGGTACGTTGTCAGACCCAGTGCGCGACCGCGCGGAATGATTGTCACCTTGTGAACCGGATCAGCTTCGGGGAGCATGCGCGCGACAAGCACGTGTCCGATCTCGTGATACGACGTAACCTTGCGTTCCTTCTCCGAAATGATGAGGCTTTTCCGCTCCATGCCCATCATCACTTTGTCTTTGGCCTCTTCGAAGTGTTGCATGCTGACTGCGCGTGCATTCTGACGGGCTGCAAGGAGCGCCGCTTCGTTGACGAGGTTTGCCAGCTCGGCGCCGGCCAGGCCGGGTGATCCCTTGGCCAGCACTTCCAGTTTCACGTCGTCGGCGAGGGGGATGTTCTTCGTATGGACACGCAGTATCCCTTCGCGTCCTTTCACGTCCGGGCGGTCCACAACCACCTGGCGGTCGAAGCGGCCGGGGCGCATGAGTGCGGGATCGAGGACATCCGGGCGGTTTGTGGCAGCGATGATGATGACGCCGCTGTTCTGTTCAAACCCGTCCATCTCGACGAGAAGCTGGTTGAGTGTCTGTTCGCGTTCATCATGGCCGCCGCCAAGTCCCGCGCCGCGGTGGCGTCCGACCGCATCGATTTCGTCGATGAAGATAATGCACGGTGCGCTCTTCTTGCCCTGATCGAACAGGTCACGGACGCGGCTGGCGCCTACGCCCACAAACATCTCGACAAAGTCGGCACCCGAGATCGAGAAGAACGGCACGCCGGCTTCTCCTGCCACAGCGCGGGCGAGGAGTGTTTTGCCTGTGCCCGGAGGACCGAGCAGCAGCACGCCACGCGGGATCTTTCCGCCGAGTTTCTGGAACTTGCTGGGTTCCTTCAGGAACTCGATGATCTCCATCAGCTCCTGCTTTGCCTCGTCCGCCCCCGCAACATCGATGAAGGTCACCTTGGGCGCGCCTTCATTCAACATCTTCGCACGGCTCTTCCCGAAGGAGAAGATCCCTTTCGGTCCGGCGCCCTGCATCCTGCGCATGATGATGAGCCAGACGACAAGCAGGAGCACCCAGGGGAGCGCGCTCAGCAGTGCGCTGAGCCAGGTGTTGTCTTCTTTCTCCACAGAGAAGTCCACACCCCTGTCGTTCCATTCCTTGATCACGTTGCTGTCCAGAATCGGGAGCGTCAGCACAAAGTGAGTGACGGGGATATCCCGCCCGGTGCGCGTAACGCGTTGCTGGCTCTTGAGCTTCCCGTGAAAATCGAAGTTCGTCAGTTCCGACTTCCGGACCGTTGCCCGCTCGATCTGGTTGGTCTGAAGGAATGACTGGTATTCGCTGTAGGTGACCTCCACCTCAGTCGGTTCGGTCCCCTTGAAAAGGGTCATGACCAGAAAGACCAGCAGGATGATGGCCGACCAGCTCAGGACGACTTTCAGCACCTTGTTCCAGTTGAAGTCGTCGTCCTGCCGGAATGACGGCACAGGTCTCTTGGAGCGCTGCGGCTTTTGCAGGCCGCGTTTTGGGTCGGAACCCTTGCGGGCCCCGTTGTCAGTATTCTTGGACTCGTTCATGTTTTCGTTTCAGGATTTCATTCTATAGATAGCCTTCAGATTTCGTTCCCGCTGGGCGTAGTCCAATCCATATCCGATAACAAATTCCGGCTTGATCGTAAACCCGACGTAATCAAGCTGAATATTGCTTTTTACGGATGCGGGCTTGTACAACAATGTAACAACTCTGAAGGAAGTGGGGTTCTGCCTGAGGGTCAGATCCCGGATATACTGCATGGAGAGGCCTGAATCCACGATATCTTCCACAATAATGATGTCCCGCCCGGTGACCTGGCAATTCAGGTCTTTCAACAAGCGCACGTCGCCGGAGCTGATCTTTGCGTCACCGTAGCTGGAGAGCTTCAGAAAGTCCACCTCACAATCGATGGTGATCTCCCGGATCAGATCGGCGAAGAAGATGAACGAGCCGTTCAGGATGCCTATGAAGACGGGCGTTTTGCCGGCATAGTCGCTGTTGATCTGCGCGGCCAGTTCCTTGATGCGGTTCTTGATCGTCCGCTCACTGAGCATGAGCTCGAAGGTGTCACCGTTGACGGTGAGGTTTTTTGCCATGCGTTATTCGGCTCTCCGTTGAAACTGCAGCCGCAGCACATGCCGGGTGCTCTCGGTGATTTTGAACCGGTCATCGATCCGAAGGCCGCAGACCCAGATAATCTCGCCGGATGCGGACGTCAGCACCGGGTACCGATGTTTCTCACAGGCCGGGATGCCGGCATCGACAAAGAAATCGCTGAGCTTTTTCTGCTGACCCATGCCCAGTGGAACGAACCGGTCGCCGCGCCGCCAGGATCTGAGGACGAGTCCGCTTTGTCCGGTGCGATCGGCGTCCACATATTCACCGGTCGGCCTGGATGGAGCATCAAACAGCGCACGGTCCGCGACACCGTATGTAAAGATCCCGCCGGCCGCCGCACACGGAGTATCCTGTGTAACCGCACAGCAGAAGGTGGCATCGAGTGGCCTTCTGCCGATCCGCAGCGCGTCGTGCGTCCGGGATGCCTGCCACTCTTTGCCGAGTCCGGCTGCCGCACCGACACGCGCCGTGCGGAGGCGGAGCAACCGCTCCGTCTGCCGGAATCCCGGCCGCATTCCAGTGAGCAATGCCACTGCCTCTGCAAGGAGGGCAGACTGGATCGCTTCCGGGAGTTTCGAGAGGAGGGAAAGAGAAAGTTGCACCTCCTCGCCGGTGCGACGCGTCACAACCTGGTCGAGGCCGGTGCGTGCTGCGAGCGTTACAAATGCATCCAGCTCGCGAAAGAGAGCGGATGTGCGAAGCACCGTCCGGGCCACATCCGGTTGAACCTTGCTCCGCACCACCGGCAATACATGATGACGGAGAATGTTCCGTGCATGCGCGTCTGCTGCATTGCTGGAGTCTTCGCGGTGTTCCAGCCGGCAGGCCGCAGCAAAGGAGGCGATCTCCTCCCTG
>Ga0316605_10000821_pt1 | contig 19195 bp, 20 predicted proteins | sample OWC_soil_day20_n_FD_207666 | JGI IMG/M metagenome (GOLD analysis project Ga0316605, IMG submission 207666) | Wetland soil microbial communities from Old Woman Creek delta, Ohio, United States - OWC_soil_day20_noCT | ecosystem: Environmental > Terrestrial > Soil > Wetlands | place: USA: Ohio...
CATGCCGACCACGCCGGCCTACATCGTGATGGTGTCGCTGCTGGTGCCTGCGATCATCAAGCTGGGCGTGGCCACGCCGGCGGCGCACATGTTCGCGCTGTACTTCGCGGTGCTGTCGGCGATCACCCCGCCAGTGGCGCTGGCGGTGTTTGCGGCGGCCGGGCTGGCCAAGGCCGACATGTGGCAAAGCGGCTGGCAGGCCATGCGCATCGGCGCGGCCGGCTTCATCGTGCCCTTCATGTTCGTCTACGAGCCGGCACTGCTGATGATCGGCCCGTGGACCACGGTGCTTTCGGCGGTGCTCAGTGCCAGCATCGGCTGCGTGCTGCTGGCTGCCGGGCTGTTCGGCTACCTGCTGCGCGCGTGCAGTGCCTGGCAGCGCGTGCTGCTGGTGGCGGCAGCGCTGCTGCTCATCAAGCCCGGCTGGATCACCGATGCCATCGGGCTGACGCTTCTGTTGGTCGTGCTGGCCAGCCAGTGGGCGGGTCGCGCGCGCGACGCCGCGCCGGTGCGCGGCACCTGACAATTGGCGCATGAACGACAGATTCCAGGCGGTCTTGTGGGACTTCGGCGGCGTCATCCTGACCAGCCCCTTCGAGGCCTTCAACCGCTACGAGGCCGAGCTCGGCCTGCCGCGTGACTTCATCCGCCGGATCAACGCCGTCAACCCCGACCACAACGCCTGGGCACAGATGGAACGTGCCGAGATCGACCTGGGCCGCTTTGCCGAGCTCTTCGAGGCCGAGGCGCGCGCGCTGGGCGCTGAGCTTTCGGGACACAAGGTCATCGGCCTGCTCAGCGGCGAGGTGCGCCCGGAGATGGTCGAGGCGCTGCGGCGCGTGCGCGAGCACTACCGCATTGCCTGCATCACCAACAACATGCCGGCCGGGCACGGCCCGTCGATGACGCGCTCGGCCGAGACGGCCGCTCAGGTGACGCAGATCATGGCGCTGTTCGAGCACGTCGTCGAATCGAGCAAGCTCAACCTGCGCAAGCCCGACCCGCGCATCTACCGGCACACCTGCGAGCTGCTGGGCGTGGCCCCCGAGCACTGCGTCTACCTGGACGACCTGGGCATCAACCTGAAGCCGGCCCGTGCCATGGGCATGGCCACGATCAAGGTGGACAGCGCCGCGCAGGCGCTGGACGAGCTGGAAGCGCTGCTCGGCCTGCCGCTGCGCTGAGCGCCACCCCAAGGGGAGTTGCCCCTAATCCGGCCGCCCAGGCGGCGGCTAAGATGCCGCCGCGCCGGTGCCGCGCCCCACCAAGGAGACATCCATGTACGACTACATCATCATCGGCGGCGGTTCGGCCGGCAGCGTGCTCGCGGCGCGCCTGAGCGAAGACCCTTCGGTCAGCGTCTGCCTGCTCGAGGCCGGCCCCGCCGACAAGAGCGTGCTGATCCACTGCCCGGCCGGGCTGGCACTGATGCCCAAGCTGGGCAACATCAACTGGTCTTTCGACACGGTGCCGCAGAAGGGCCTGAATGGCCGCATCGGCTACCAGCCGCGCGGCAAGGTGCTGGGCGGCTCCAGTTCCGTCAACGCGATGATCTACATCCGCGGCCAGCGCGAGGACTACGACGCCTGGGCCGCCGCGGGCAACCCCGGCTGGGGCTGGGCCGACGTACTTCCGTACTTCCTGAAGTCCGAGCACAACGAGCGCGGCGGCAGCGCACTGCACGGCCAGGGCGGGCCGCTGAACGTGATGGACCTGCGCAGCCCGAACCGCTTCGGCCCCGAGTTCGTCAAGGCGGGACAGCAGGCCGGCTACCCGCTGAACCCCGACTTCAATGGTGAGCAGCAGGAAGGCGTGGGCATGTACCAGGTCACGCACAAGAACGGCGAGCGCTACAGCGCGGCCAAGGCCTACCTGACGCCGAACCTGGGCCGGGCGAACCTGAAGGTCATGACCGAGGCCCACACCACGCGCATCCTGATCGAAGGCAGGCGCGCGGTCGGCGTCGAAGTGCGCGTCGCCGGCCAGCTGCAGCAGTTGAAGGCCAGGCACGAGGTGCTGCTGTGCGCCGGCGCACTGCAGTCGCCGCAGATCCTGATGCTGTCGGGCATCGGCGCGGGCGCGCAACTGCAGCAGCACGGCATCGGCGTGGCGCACGACCTGCCCGGCGTCGGCGCCCACCTGCACGACCACCCCGACCTGGTGCTGTGCTACGACGCACCGAAGCTGACCGACCTGTTCGGCATTTCCTTCGCCGGCATGGTCAACAGCATCAAGGGCATCCTCGAATGGCGGCGACAGCGCAGCGGCATGCTGACCACCAACTTCGCCGAGGCCGGCGGCTTCATCAAGAGCCAGCCCGGCGAGGCCAGGCCCGACCTGCAGCTGCACTTCGTCATCGGCAAGCTGGTCGACCATGGCCGCAAGACCGTGTTCGGCCACGGCTATTCCAGCCACGTCTGTCTGTTGCGTCCGAAGAGCCGCGGCAGCGTGAGGCTGGCCAGCGCCGACCCGATGGCCACGCCGCTGATCGACCCGAACTTCCTGGCCGAACGCGACGACGTCGAGCGGCTGGTTCGCGGCGTCAAGCTGATGCGCAAGATCCTGCAGCAGCCGGCACTGGCGGGTTACGGCGCGAAGGAATTCGCCAGCTCTGCGGCAGCCCAGGACGACGCCCAGATCGAGCAGCTGATCCGCAGCCATGTCGACTCGGTGTACCACCCCGTGGGCACCTGCCGCATGGGGCCGGGAGCGATGGACGTGGTCGACCACGAACTGCGTGTGCACGGCATGCAGGGGCTGCGCGTGGTCGACGCGTCGATCATGCCGCAGGTCGTCAGCGGCAACACCAACGCGCCGGCAATCATGATCGGCGAGAAGGCCGCCGAACTGATCAAGTCCGCAGCGCTTGCAAGCCCGGCTGCGATACGGGTAGACCAAGGCGTGGCATCCTCACGCCATGAAACTGTCGGTACTTGACCAGTCGATCTCGCTCGCCGGCTCCAGCGAGGACGCGGCCATCCGCGACTCGCTCGAGCTGGCGGTGCACTGCGAACAGCTCGGCTACCACCGCTTCTGGCTGAGCGAGCACCACAGCCTGGCCACCATCGTCGGCACCGCGCCGGAGATCCTGATGGCCGCGGTGGCCGCGCGCACCACGCGCATTCGCATCGGCAGCGCCGGCGTGATGCTGCCGCACTATGCGGCGCTGAAAGTGGCCGAACAGTTCCGCGTGCTCGAGGCGCTGGCCCCCGGCCGCATCGACCTGGGCGTGGGCCGCGCGCCGGGCGCCGACATGCGCACCGCGCAGCTGCTCAACCCCGACGCCTACGCAGCGGCTGAGAAGTTCCCGCAGCAGATCCGTGACTTGCAGTGGTGGACCGCCGGAGAGCCGCACCACGGCGTGACCGCCCACCCGCGCGGACCGCATCGGCCGCAGATCTGGGTGCTGGGCAGCTCGGACTACGGCGCGCAGCTGGCCGCGCACTTCGGCCTGCCCTATGCCTTCGCCTACTTCTTTGCCGACGGCCAGGGCGTGGAGCAGGCGCTGGAGCTGTACCGCACGCTGTACAAGCCGAGCGAGCGCCACCCCATGCCGCAGCCGACCATCTGCGTCTGGGCGCTGGCGGCCGACACCGAAGCCGAGGCCCAGCACCATGCGCTGAGCCGCGAGCGCTGGCGCATCGACCGCATGCGCGGCGCGCTCGGACCGCTGAAGGCGCCGGACGAGATCGCCGCGCGCGGCTTCAGCGACGAGGAGATGCGCTCGGTGCAGGCCACGCGCAGCAAGGCGCTGGTCGGCACAGCCGCACAGGTCGGCGCGAAGATGCGCGCGCTGGCCGATTCGCTGGGCCTGGATGAGCTGGTCGTCAACACCTGGGCGCACGACCCCGCAGTGCGCCGCCGCTCCTACGCGCTGCTGGCTCATGAATTCGGGCTGGCGCCGTGAAGGCGCCGGTCGAGTTCCTGCTGCGCGGCGACTTCATTACGCTGGACGCGCTGCTCAAGGCCACCGGGCTGGCCGAAAGCGGCGGCCGGGCCAAGGCGATGGTGGCCGCCGGGCTGGTGCAGGTCGATGGCCAGCAGGAACTGCGCAAGACCTGCAAGCTGCGCGCCGGGCAGGTGGTGGCGCTGGCCGGCGCGCGCGTGCTCATCACCACGGCGCAGGCGTCCTAGGGCAAACCCTCATGAAGACCTGACATGTTGCGGGTTATTCCTGCTTCGAGCTTCGGAACTTCGGGCGCTGCCACAATTCCAAAGTGAAGCGCTCGGGTTTTACGAGCGGCTTGTGGACGGGCCCGACGCCCCCACATCAGTTCGTGGTGACAACTCTCTCGAAAAAGGCATTCGCAATGAAGAACCTGTTTTTCGCAGCTGCCATCATGGTGGCCTCGGCTCTGGCCGTGGCGCCGTCGGTGTCCGACGCGAAGCGATTCGGCGGCGGGTCGTCCAGCGGCATGCAGCGCAGCATGCCCAACTCCACCCCTGCCAAGCCCGCTGCGCCGCAGCAAGCCGCGCCAGCCGCCGCGCCCACCGGCGCCGCCGCACCGGCCGCCGCCAAGCGCAGCTGGATGGGCCCGATCGCCGGCCTGGCCGCTGGTCTGGGCATCGCTGCGTTGATGAGCCACCTGGGCCTGGGCGAAGCCTTCGGCAACTTCCTGATGATGGCGCTGCTGGCGGTGGTGGCGATCGTTGCCATTCGCTTCCTGATGCGCCGTTTCGGCACGCAGGCTCCCCAGCGCGAACAGCTGGCCACGGCCGGCGCAGCGCCGGGGGCGCCAAGTTGGAACACGCCTGCCGAAGCGCCGGTGATGGCGCGTAGCAACGCGGCCGACGCGGCCACGGTGTCGGCCGACGGCTCGACGCGCCTCGCGCCAATGCCGGGCACGACCGTGGCCTCGGTCGTGCCGAGCACGCTGCCGTCGGACTTCGATGCCGAGGGCTTCTCGCGCATTGCGAAGATGATCTTCATCCGCATGCAGGCCGCCAACGACACCGGTGACCTGAACGACCTGCGCAGCTTCACCACGCCAGAGATGTTCGCGGTGGCGAAGATGGAGTTGCAGGACCGTGCCGGCAAGGCGCAGACCACCGACGTGGTGCAGGTCGATGCCGAGGTGCTGGACCTGGCCAAGGAAGGCGAGCGCCAGGTCGTCAGCGTGCGCGTCCATGGCCAGATCCGCGAGGATATCGGCGCGCCGGCTGAAGACTTCGACGAGATCTGGCACCTGACGCGCTTTGGCGACAACCCGGCCTGGTCGATCGCCGGCATCCAGCAGCGCCACTGAGCTGCGCCTGCGTAGCGAAAGCCCCGCCCCGGCGGGGCTTTCGTGTTTCTGGGCCTGACGCAGAATGCCTGCATGGACGCACCCCGCCCGATCGAACTGCAAGCCCCGGACCTGTCGCGTTGGGCGCCGGGCAACACCGGCACGCCCTATGTCTGGCGCTTCGACTCCGGCCAGCCCGGCCCGCAGGTGATGGTGCAGGCGCTGACACACGGCAACGAAATCTGCGGTGCGATCGCGCTCGACGGATTGCTCGACTTGCAGGCGCAATGGCGGCCGGTTCGCGGCAGCCTGACGCTGGCCTTCGGCAACATCGCCGCCTACGCCCGCTGGGACCCGGCGCACCCCGACCGCAGCCGCTATGTCGACGAGGACTTCAACCGCGTCTGGGCCGACGACACGCTGCTCGGTCCACGGCATTCGGTGGAGCTGCGCCGCGCACGCGAGCTTCGACCCTTTGTCGATGCCGCGGAGCTGCTGCTCGACATCCATTCGATGGGCGAAGCCTGCAGGCCGCTGATGGTCTGCGGCGCCGACGGGCGCGGCGGCGACAAGGGCGCGTCACTGTCGCGCCGGCTGCAGGTGCCCGAGGTGCTGCTGATCGACACCGGCCACCCGGCCGGCTTGCGCATGATCGAGCGCGGCCGCTTCGCCGACCCGGATGACCAGCGCACCGCGGTACTGATCGAATGCGGCCAGCACTGGGAGTGCGCTGCAGCGGAGGTGGCGCGCGACACGCTGCTGCGCTTCCTGGGCCACAGCGGCGTGCTGGCCGAAGGCTTCGTCGCCGAGCAACTGAAGCTGCTGGGCCGCGCCCCGCCGGCGCGGCAACGACTGGTGCGCGTGACCGAGGCGGTCGTGGCGCGCAGCCTGGAATTCCGCTTCGTGCGCGAGTTCCGCGGGCTGGAGGTGATTGCGCATGCCGGCGAACTGATCGCCACCGACGGTGCGCATGAGTTTCGCGCGCCTTATGACGACACGGTGCTCGTGATGCCGGGCACCACCAACCTGAAGGTCGGCATGACCACGGTGCGGCTGGGCCGCTTCGAGGACTAGACAGGAACGCTCAGCGTCGCTTCCAGCCCGGGCTGGGCATTGCGCAGGCGCAGCGTCCCGCCGTGCGCCTGCGCCACCAGTCGGCACAGGTACAGACCCAGGCCGACACCGCCGGTGCTGCGTTGCCGTGCCGCGTCGGCGCGATAGAAGGCTTCGCTCAGGTGGGCCAGCTGCGCCTCGTCGACGCCAGGGCCAAAGTCGCGCACGCTCAGCTCCAGCCGGTCGCCGGCCAGTGCGGTGCGCACGCACGGCGGCGTGTCGGCTGCGCCCCCGTGGCGCAGAGCGTTGTCGATCAGGTTGCGCAGCGCCAGGCGCAGGCGCATCGGGTCGAGATCGGCCGCGGGCAGATGCGGTGCCAGGTCCAGGCGCAGCGCCGCCGAGGCAAACTGCTCGGCGACCAGCCCGCGCACCAGCGCGTTCGGCTCGCAGCGCTCGCGCTGCAGCGCGGCATGGCCGGCGGCCAGGCGCTCGCTTTCCAGCAGGTCGGTGATCAGGTCGCGCATCGTGCCCAGGTCGCGCAGCAGCGCGTCGCGCGACTCGCCCGGCGCCACCAGCTCGGCATTCAGCCGCGCGCGGGTCAGCGGCGAACGCAGTTCGTGGCTCACGGCCAGCAGCAGGCCGCGCTTGGCGTCGAGCATGCCGCGGATGTCGCGCGCCATGGTGTTGACCTGTTCGGCCAGATCGCCCAGCTCGTCCTGGCGCCGCACCGGGATGGGAGTGTCGAACTGTCCCCGGCCGAAGCGCTGCGCGCCGCTGCGGATGTCGTCCAGCGGCCGGAACAGGTAGCGCACGTAGCCATAAGCGGCGGCGGTCAGCAGCAGCAGTGCGGTCAGCGTGATCCAGCCGATGGTGCGCGGCCGCGAGGCCCAGCCGCGGTCGCCCAGGCCGAAGGTGATGCGGTGGCCGTCGGCGGTCTGACGCTGCAGCAGCCACCGGCCATCATCGTCATCGTCGCGATCCGGTGCGCGATGCCAGGCGCGGCGCTGCGGGTGCGAGTCGAACTGCAGCGCCGGGCCTTCGATGCGCACCGACAGCGGCAGCCGTTGCACCAGCGCCTGGGCTCGTGCCACGTCGGGCGGCGACCCCAGGTCCGCCGCCAACCGATCTACATAGTCGGCGACCAGCGGCCGCACCACGCCGCTCCAGCCACCGGACAGCGCGCGTTGCATGCCGGCCAGGAAGATGCCGGTGGTGGCCAGTGCCAGCAGCAGGAACAGCAGCACCAGCCGCATGCCCAGCGAACGCTTCAGCCGGTGGGCCCAGCGCCGCAGCCTCACACACGCGCTCCGGCAAACGCGTAGCCTGCGTTGCGCAATGTCTTGATGCAGTCCAGCGGTTCGAGCTTGCGGCGCAGCCGGCTGACCAGGATGTCGACCGCGCGCGTGTGCAGCTCGGCTTCGTGGCCACGCAGGCGGTTGAGAATCTGGTCGCGGTCGAAGACCTTCTGCGGCTCGCGCGCCAGCAGGACCAGCAGCTCGAATTCGGTGCCAGTCAATTCCACCGGCCGGCCCAGGCGTTGTACCTGCCGCCGCGCCAGGTCGATCTGCAGGCCGTCGAAGGACAGCACCGGCGCGTCATGAACGGGGGCGCTGCGCGCGCGGCGCAGCACGGTCTGCAGCCGCACCGCCAGCTCGCGCGGCTCGAAGGGCTTGGGCAGGTAGTCGTCAGCGCCGAGTTCCAGGCCGACGATGCGGTCCATGACCTCGCCGCGCGCGGTGAGCATGATGATCGGCACATCGCTTTCCCGGCGGATGGCGCGGCACAGCTCGAAGCCGTCCATCTCGGGCAGCATGACGTCGAGGATGGCGGCGTCGTAGGTGTCAGCCCGCAGTCGGGCCAGCCCCACGCTCGGCCGCGTGGCGCTGTCCAGCTGCATGTCGAAGCGCTGCAGATACGCCGCCAGCGGCGGCGCCAGCAGCTCGTCGTCGTCGATCAGCAGGATGCGGTGCATGGCCGCCATGCTCGCATGCGCTGCAGTCGCTCGCAATGCCGATTCAGGAGCGCCAGCCGCCGCGGCCGCGCTTGTCCATGAACTCGCGCAGCCGGGCCTGTTGCTCGGGCTTGAGGCTGTCGTAGAAGTCGGCCAGCGCGTCGATCGTGCCCGGGCTGCCGGCGCGGATGGCGTTGGTCTTCTCGTCGACCAGCGCCTGTGCGCGCGCCTTGTCGAAGCGTTCGCCACTGACCAGTGCGCGGAGTTCGGCGCGCGGGTTGGCCGTGCTGCCGACCAGTGCGTTGCGCTGCTCGCGCATCTTGTCGAAGACCACGCCGAGCTTGAGCTTCTGCCCGTCGTCGAGCTGCAGTTCCTTGCCGGCGCGCTCGAGCAAGCGCTCGCGCCATTTGGCGGCATCCTCGGCGCTGACCTGCGCGCCGCGCCAGCCGTGGTGGTGCTGGCCGCAAGCGGCCAGGCCGCCGATCAGCACGGTGGCGCCGAACAGGCCGATCAGGGTTCTCTTGATCCAGGTCTTCATGAACATCTCCTTGGGTAGGGTGGAAGGTGTGTTCATGGTGCCGGCGGGACTGGCGCGCGTCCTTTCGCCGAGGTTTCGTCGTGTATCGTTTCATGTCATGGCCCGACTCGACTTCGTCAACGAAGACTCGCCCGACATCGACGGTGAGCTGCTGCGCAGCATCCGCGCACGGCGTGGCGGCACGCTGCTCAACCTGGACCGCCAGTTGCTGCACAGCGCACCGCTGGCGCGCGGCTGGAACAGCCTGATGGGCGCGATCCGCGGCCAGACGCAGTTGGACGGCGCGCTGCGCGAACTGGTCATCCTGCGCGTGGCGGTGCTCAACCGCGCGCCCTACGAATTCGCCCAGCATGCGCCGGTGGCACTGGCCGAGGGCCTGTCGCAGGCCCAGGTGGGCGGCGTGCGCGAGTGGCAGGACTCGGCGCTGTTCGACGCGCGCCAGCGCCATGTGCTGGCCTATGCCGATGCGATGACGCTGCAGGTGCAGGTGCCGCAGCCGCTGTTCGACTCGCTGCGTGCGCATCTGTCGGACCGCGAGGTGGTCGAGCTCACCGCCACTGTGGCCGGCTACAACATGGTGTCACGCTTCCTCGAGGCGCTGCAGATCGAGATTGAAGCACCCCCGTAGCGGCTTCGCCACTCCCCCTCAAGGGGGCACCGCCAGCGGCCTGGCGAAGACAGTTCCGCGGCGATCGCTGGTTGAAGACGCCGCATGTCACCGACCTCGTGCATGGGCCACACGAAACGCTCGCCCAAATAAAAAAACGGCACCGCATCGCTGCGGTGCCGTTTCATCGTTGCGCTTTACAGCGTGCGGATGTTGGCCGCTTGCGGGCCCTTGGCGCCTTGCTTGACTTCAAACTCGACGCGCTGGTTTTCCTGAAGGCTCTTGAAGCCGGTGCCAGACTTGATCTCGCTGAAGTGCGCGAACAGGTCCTTGCCGCCGGATTCCGGCGTGATGAAGCCGAAGCCCTTGCCGTCGTCGAACCATTTGACTGTGCCGGTCTGGGTGGGGTTATCCATGGATGAAATTCCTTAAGTGGATGGATTGAACACAACCGCGCCGCCGACCTCGACGGCGCAGACAGAGACACTCAAGAAACATCAAACAGGGGGATTTCGAACCGGGCCGGCCGTCGCTGTGGAAGCTTGGGCGGTGAAGCGGAGAAGACCTTGAGAAAACGGTCCTGCGTATGTCTGTAGGCGTATTGTACCCGCTAACTCGCGCACGGCGCCGAAATCGCTTTTTGCGCCTTGCATCCGCAAGCCCGTTGTCCCGGGTGAGACAGTAATTGCTCTGATTGCCAGACCGCGACGTTGCAGCCTATAAACCGCACGCTTCGTGCCACCGGCCTTGCGCCTCATACCCCAGACAAACGAGACAAGAACCCATGTCGAACAGCGCGGAACCTTTGCTCAGCGTGCGTGGCGTGACCGTGCGTTTCGGTGGCATCGTGGCGCTCGACGGCGTCAGCTTCGACGTCAAACGCGGTGATATCTGCGGCCTCATCGGCCCCAACGGCGCGGGCAAGACCACGCTGTTCAACTGCCTCAGCCGGCTGTACCAATATCAGGCCGGTGACATCCTCTACGAAGGCAAGTCGATCACCAACACGCCCACGCACCAGATCGCGGGCCTGGGCATGGGCCGCACCTTCCAGAACCTGGCCATGTTCCGCACCATGCCGGTCCGCGAGAACGTGATGGTCGGCGCACATTGCCGCTCCAACGCCGGCTTCCTGTCCAGCGCGCTGCGCCTGCCCAGTGTGACGGCCGAAGAAGCGCGGCTGCGCGACAAGGCACGGAAGATCATGGACGACCTGGACCTGACGCAGTTCCAGGACCGCCCCGTCGGCGACCTGCCGTTCGGCATCCAGAAGCGGGTGGAGTTCGCGCGCGCGCTGGCCGCCGAGCCCAAGCTGCTGCTGCTGGACGAACCGGCCGCGGGCCTGAACCATGAAGAGCTGTCCGAACTGTCGCGGCTGATCCGCGATGCGCGCGACCGGCTCGGCATCACGGTGCTGCTGGTCGAGCACCACATGAGCCTGGTGATGAGCGTGTCGGACCACATCGTCGCGCTGAACTTCGGCCGCAAGATCGCCGAAGGCAACCCGGAGCACATCCAGCAGCATCCGGACGTGATCGAGGCCTACCTGGGAGCCCCCGCCAATGTCTAAGCTCCTGGAAGTGAACAAGCTGTGCGCGTCGTACGGCGCGACGCAGGTGCTCTACGACGTGGATTTCTCGCTCGAGGCCGGCCACATCACCGCCATCCTCGGCGCCAACGGTGCGGGCAAGACGACCACGCTGCGCGCGCTATGCCAAGTGGTCAAGACCAGTGGCAGCGTCGTGCTCGACGGCACGCAGGTGGTGGGCAAGTCCACCGAAAGCGTGGTGCGCATGGGCGTGGCCCACGTGCCGGACGGCCGCGGCACCTTCACCGGGCTGTCGGTCGAGGAGAACCTGCGCTTGGGTGCCTATGTGCGCGGCAACAAGGCCGAGATGATGGAGGACATGGAACGCATGTTCACGCGCTTCCCGATCCTCAAGCAGCGCCGCCACCAGCAGGCCGGCACGCTGTCGGGCGGCGAACAGCAGATGCTGGCCATCAGCCGCGCGCTGATGCTGCGCCCCAAGCTGCTGCTGCTGGACGAGCCCTCCTTCGGCCTGGCGCCGCTGATCGTGGCCGAGATCTTCCGCATCATGCGCACCATCAACAAGGAGGACCGCGTCAGCATGCTGCTGGTCGAGCAGAACGCCAGCCTGGCGCTGGACCTGGCCGACCATGCCTACCTGCTGGAGACCGGCCGCGTCGCGCTGTCCGGGCCCAGCGACACCATCAAGAACGACGAGTCGGTGCGCCGCGCCTACCTCGGCTACTGAAGGCCTGCGATCCATGGAAGCCCTGCTGTACCAAATTTTCTCCGGCCTGGCCAACGGCATCATCTACGGCTCGGTAGCGCTGGCGCTGGTGATGATCTACCAGGCCACGCACCACATCAATTTCGCCCAGGGCGAGATGGCCACCTTCAGCACCTTCATCGCCTGGTGGCTGATCCAGAGCGGCTGGCCCTACTGGGGCGCCTTCTTCTTCACCGTGGCGGTGTCCTTCGCCGGCGGGCTGCTGGTGCAGCGCATCATCCTGCGGCCGATCGAGAAGGCGCCAGTGATGACCAACGTCATCGTCTTCATCGGCCTGCTGCTGATCTTCAACGCCTTCTCGGGCTGGTTCTTCGACCACACCATCAAGTCCTTCGACAGCCCGTTCCCGAAGGATTCGGCGCTGACCACCAAGTACTTCTCGGCGCACCAGTTCGGCTCGGCCGGAGTGCTGCTGCTGGTGCTGCTCGCGCTGTTCGCCTTCTTCAAGTTCACGCCCATCGGGCTGGCGATGCGTGCCGCCGCACAGAACCCTGATTCGGCAAGGCTGGTGGGCATCCGCGTGTCTTGGATGCTTGGACTGGGCTGGGGCTTGGCGGCGGCCATCGGCGCCATCGCCGGCATGATGGTGGCGCCGATCGTCTTCCTCGACCCGAACATGATGGCCGGCATCCTGCTGTACGGCTTTGCCGCGGCGCTGCTCGGCGGCATCGACAACCCGCTGGGCGCCGTCATCGGCGGCTTCATCGTCGGCGTGCTGGAGAACCTGCTCGGTGCCTATGTGATCGGCACCGAACTGAAACTGACCGTGGCGCTGGTGCTGATCGTCGCCACGCTGACGCTGAAACCCGCCGGGCTGTTCGGCAAGAAAGTCGTGGTGCGCGTATGAGCAAGAGCATCGACCGCAAATGGGTCTGGATCGGCAGTGCGCTGCTGGTCGTGGCGCTGCTGGTGCTGCCCTTCCTGGTGAAGAACTACCGCGTCTTCCAGTTCAACCTGGTGCTCGTATATGCAGTGGCCATCCTCGGTCTGAACATCCTCACCGGCTTCAACGGCCAGTTCTCGCTGGGCCACGGCGCGTTCTATGCGTTCGGCGCCTACACGGCGGCGATATTGATGTCGCTGTATCACGTGCCCTACTGGGCGACGCTGCCCGTGGCCTTCGTCTTCTGCTTCGCCTTCGGCTTCCTGGTGGGCTTTCCGGCGCTGCGCCTGGCCGGCCACTTCCTGGCACTGGCGACCTTCGCGCTGGCGCTGGCGGTACCGCAACTGCTCAAATACAAGAAGATCGAAGGCCTGACTGGCGGGGTGCAGGGCATCGTGCTGAGCAAACCCGAGCCGCCGTTCAGCTTCAGCCTGTTCGACCAGCCTCTCAGTCCCGACCGCTGGTTGTACTTCTTCACGCTGTTCGTCACTGCGCTGATGTTCCTGTTTGCCTGGAATCTGCTGCGCGGCCGCGTCGGGCGCGCCCTGGTGGCCATCCGCGACCATCCGATCGCGGCCACGGCCATGGGCATCAACCTGCCGGTGTTCAAGTCGCTGACCTTCGGCACCTCGGCCGGCTTCACCGGTCTGGCCGGCGCGCTGGGCGCCATCGTCGTGGCCTTCGTCTCGCCGGACAGCTTTACCGTGCAGCTGTCGATCTTCCTGCTGGTGGGTGTGGTGGTCGGCGGGCTGGCCTCGATCCCCGGCGCGATCTTCGGCGGCATCTTCATCCAGTTCGTGCCGAACATCGCCGACGAGATCTCCAAGTCGGCGCCGGCCGCGATCTACGGTGTACTGCTCATCGGTCTGATGTACCTGCTGCCCACCGGCGTGATGGGCGGGCTGCAGCGCCTGTGGATGAAGCTGCGGGCCCGTCCGGCCGGCTGAACCTGAGCCTGAAACTTTCGATTTCTCAACCAAGGAGACGCTGAACCATGACCCTCAAATCCCTCAGCCTGACCATTGCCGGCATCGCTTCGCTGGCCATCGCCGGCTCGGCGCTGGCGCAGAAGAAGTACGACCCTGGCGCCACCGACAAGGAAATCGTCATCGGCGCGATCCACCCGTACTCGGGGCCGGCCTCGGCCTACGGCGCCATCGGCAAGGCGATCGGCGCCTACTTCGAGAAGGTCAACGCCGACGGCGGCATCAACGGCCGCAAGATCAAGTTCATCCCGCTCGACGACGGCTACAACCCGGCCAAGACGGTGGAACAGGCGCGCAAGCTGGTCGAGCAGGAAGAGGCGCTTATCGTGTTCAACCCGCTGGGCACGCCGCCGAACACCGCGATCCACAAGTACATGAACGACAAGAAGGTGCCGCAGCTGTTCGTGGCCACCGGCGCCACCAAGTGGGGGGACCCGAAGAACTTCCCGTGGACCATGGGCTGGCAGCCCAACTACCAGAGCGAAGCCAAGGTGTTCGCCGCGCACATCCTGGAGACCAAGCCGAACGCCAAGATCGCCGTGCTGTACCAGAACGACGACTACGGCAAGGACTATCTGAAGGGCTTCGAGGATGGCCTGGGCGACAAGGCCAAGACGATGATCGTCAGCAAGATCACCTACGAGGTCACCGACCCGACGGTGGACAGCCAGATGGTGACGCTCAAGGCCTCGGGCGCCGACACCTTCTTCAACATCACCACGCCGAAGTTCGCGGCGCAGGCGATCAAGAAGGCGGCCGAGATCGGCTGGAAGCCCACCCACTACCTGAACAGCGTCTCGGCCTCGGTCGGCTCGGTGATGACGCCGGCCGGCCCTGAGAACGGCATCGGCATCTTCACCGCCAGCTATATCAAGGACCCAACCGACCCGCAGTTCCAGAAGGGCAAGGAGTGGGACGACTATGTCGCGTGGTTCAAGAAGTACAACGCCAGCGCCAACATTGCCGACGTCAACGCCACCTACGGCTACACCGTCGCCCAGGGCCTGGTTCAGGTGCTGAAACAGGCCGGCGACAACCTGACGCGCGAGAACATCATGAAGCAGGCCGCCAGCCTGGACATGACGCTGCCGATGCTGCTGCCGGGCGTGAACGTCAAGACCGGCCCGGACGACTTCTACCCGATCGAACGCGAGCAACTGGCCAAGTTCGACGGCAAGACCTGGGTGCTGTTCGGCAAGGTGTACGGCCGCTGACCCGCATCGCCGCATGACGAACGGCAGCCCTCGGGCTGCCGTCTTTTTTGGCGGGCAGCGATCCCGGTACCGCGGGTTCACCCCGTCATCGATGCGTCGGCCGGCGCGTTATCTTGTGCACCTTTCCAAACCAGGAGACTCTGGACCATGAAGCTGAAGACATTCACGTTCGTCGCCGCGGGTCTGGCGTCGCTGGCCATGGCCGGTTCTGTGCTGGCGCAGAAGAAGTACGACCCAGGCGCCTCCGACAAGGAGATCGTGCTTGGCGGCATCAGCCCGTATTCGGGTCCGGCCTCGGCCTACGGCGCCATCGGCAAGGCGATCTCTGCCTACTTCGACAAGATCAACGAAGAGGGCGGTGTCAACGGTCGCAAGATCAAGTTCATCAGCCTGGATGACGGCTACAACCCGGCCAAGACGGTGGAACAGACGCGCAAGCTGGTCGAGCAGGAGGAAGTGCTCTTCCTGTTCCAGACGCTGGGCACGCCGCCGAACTCGGCCATCCACAAGTACATGAATGACAAGAAGGTGCCGCAGCTTTTCGTGGCCACCGGCGCCACCAAGTGGGGTGACCCGAAGAACTTCCCCTGGACCATGGGCTGGCAGCCCAACTACCAGTCCGAGGCGAAGAACTACGCCGCCCACATTCTGGAGACGAAGCCGAACGCGAAGATTGCCGTGCTGTACCAGAACGACGACTACGGCAAGGACTACCTGAAGGGCTTCGAAGACGGCCTGGGTGACAAGGCCAAGACGATGATCGTCTCCAAGCTCACGTACGAGGTCACCGACCCGACGGTGGACAGCCAGATGGTCACGCTCAAGGCCTCGGGTGCCGACACCTTCTTCAACATCACCACGCCGAAGTTCGCGGCGCAGGCGATCAAGAAGGCCGGTGAAATCGGCTGGAAGCCGACGCACTACCTGAACAGCGTTTCCAACGCGACCGGCACGGTGATGTTGCCGGCCGGTGCAGAGGCGTCGACAGGCATCATCTCGGCCTTCTACATCAAGGACCCCACTGACCCACAGTTCCAGAAGGGCAAGGAATGGGACGACTTCGTGGCCTTCATGAAGAAGTACCACCCGACCGGCGCGATGAATGACAACTTCAACGTCTATGGCTACACCGTCGCGCAAAACGTGGTTCACGTGCTGCAGAAGGCTGGCGACAACCTGACGCGAGAGAACATCATGAAGCAGGCGGCCAACATGGATCTCACCCTGCCGATGCTCTTGCCGGGCGTGAACATCAAGACCGCGCCTGACGACTTCTTCCCGATCGAACGTGAGCAACTGGCAAGGTTCAACGGCAAGAGCTGGGAGTTGTTCGGAAAGGTCTACGGCCGCTGAAGACTTCGGGCAATGCACCGACGGCACCCTCGCGGTGCCGTTTTTGCTTGGACCGGCCATGTCGATCGCGGTGATCCACGAGGACGCGGCGCTGATCGCCGTCGACAAGCCCGCCGGCCTGCTGGCCGTGCCCGGCCGCGGCGCCGGCAAGCAGGACTGCCTGGCCGCGCAGGTGCAGGCGCGCTGGTCCGACGCGCTGGTGGTGCACCGGCTGGACATGGCGACCTCGGGGCTGATGCTCTTCGCGCGCGGCCCCGAACTGCAGCGCCGGTTGAGCATCGCCTTCGCGGCGCGCCAAGTGGCCAAGCATTACGTCGCGGTGGTCGACGGCCGAATGCCGGCGCCGCGCGGCTGCATCGAACTGCCGCTGGTGGCCGACTGGCCGCGCCGGCCGCTGCAGCGCATCGACGCGGCGCAGGGCAAGCCCTCGCGCACCGACTGGCAAGTGCTGGCCGTCGACGAACAGGCGCAGGCCACGCGGCTGGCGCTGCAGCCGCTGACCGGCCGCACGCACCAGTTGCGCGTTCATCTTGCGGCGATCGGCCATCCGATCCTCGGCGATGCGCTGTACGCGCCGCCACCGGTACAGGTGCGCGCGTCGAGGCTGCTGCTGCATGCCAGCGAGCTGTCGCTGGCGCACCCGCTGAGCGGCCTGCCGCTGCAGCTGCGCTGCGACGTGCCCTTCTGACAGAATGGTCCGCGACACGGAGGATCCATGAACGACGCCCTGGTGCTGACCGAGATCGACGCCGCCGGCTATGCGGTGCTGACGCTGAATCGCCCCGACGCACTGAACGCACTGTCGCGCGCGCTGAGGACGCAACTGGCACAGGCCATCGACCGGCTCGAGGGCGACCCGGCCGTGCGCGTGCTCATCGTCACCGGCGCCGGCAAGGCCTTCTGCGCCGGCCTCGACCTGAAGGAACTGGGCAGCGGCCAGACCGCGGTGGGCGGCCGCGACGGCGCGGTCGCCGCCAACGACCCGGTGAGCGCGCTGCAGCGCTTCCGCGGGCCGGTGATCGGCGCCATCAACGGCGCCGCAGTGACCGGGGGTTTCGAGCTGGCACTGGCCTGCGACGTGCTGGTAGCCAGCCCGCTGGCGCGTTTTGCGGACACGCATGCGCGCGTGGGCATCGCGCCGGGCTGGGGGCTTTCGCAGAAACTCAGCCGCGCCATCGGCATCTACCGCGCGCGCGAGATCTCGCTCACCGGCAACTGGGTCAGCGCCGAGCAGGCCGCGGCCTGGGGCTTCGTCAACCGCGTCGTGCCGGCCGAGGGCCTGCTCGACGCGGCGCGTGCGCTGGCGCACGACATGCTGAGCTGCGTGCCCGAGATGCTGGTGCGCTACAAGTCGATCATCGACGACGGCTTCGCGCTGCCTTTTGGCGAGGGCATGGCGCTGGAAAAGGCGCGCAGCACCGAGTTCAATGCCACGGTCGGCGCGGCGGCGGTCGAAGCCCGGCGCGAGGCGGTGCGCGCGCGCAACCGCGGCGGCTGAACGATCAGGCGCCGTCCTGCAACAGCGCGGCGTAACGCGGCAGGTCAACGTTGCCGCCGCTGACGATGACGCCGACGCGCTGGCCGCGCAGGTCGATCGCGCGTTCGAGCAGCGCGGCCGCGGCCAGGCAGCCGGTGGGCTCGACCACCAGCTTCATGCGCGCGGCAAAGAAGCGCATCGTCTGCACCAGTTGCGCGTCGCTGACCGTCAGCACGCCCGCGACCAGCGCCTGGATGACCGGGAAGGTCAGCTGGCCGCTGGACTGCGTCTGCGCACCGTCGGCAATGGTGCGCGGTGTCTCGATGCGCACGATCTCGCCACGCTGCAGGCTCAGCTGCGTGTCGTTGCCGGCCTCGGGCTCGACGCCGTACACCGCGATGCCGGGCAACAGGTGCCTGGCCGCCACCGCGCAGCCCGAGATCAGCCCGCCGCCGCCGACGCACACCAGCAGTGCATCCAGCGGACCCGCGTCCTCGATCAACTCCAGCGCGGCGGTGCCCTGCCCGGCCATGACCTGCGGGTGGTCGTAGGGCGGGATCATCGTCATACCGCGCTCTTCGGCCAGGCGCCGGCACAGCGCCTCGCGGTCCTCGGTGTAGCGGTCGAAGAGGATCACCTCGCTGCCCGGCTGGCCCTGCTGGTAGGCGCGCGTGGCATCGAGCTTGCTCTGCGGCGCATCCTTCGGCATGACGATCACCGACGGCATGCCCAGCAGCCGCGCCGACAGCGCCACCGCCTGCGCATGATTACCCGACGAAAAAGCAATCGCGCCGGCACGCCGCTGCTCCGGAGTAAAACGGCTCAAGGCGTTGTAGGCGCCGCGGAACTTGAAGGCGCCCATGCGCTGCAGGTTCTCGCACTTGAAGAACACGCTCGCACCGCTGCATTCGTCGGCGCTGCGCGAACGCATCACCGGCGTGCGGTGCGCCACGCCCGCCAGCTGCCGCGCGGCCTGCTCGATGTCGCCGAAATCGATCGCCAGGGTCATGGGCCCAGCATAGCTCAGGCCGCGTCCTGGAAGCCGCCAGCGCGGTAGGTCAGCACCAGCGTGTCGCGCTCGGCGCTGCGCGATGCGTCCTGCGGCTGGATCGGCGTGGTCTCGTGGATCACGCGCGCGTCGTCGAGCAGCAGCACGCTCCAGGGCTCAGCCAGCGTGAAGCGCAGGCCCTGCGGCCCGCGCGCATCGAAGACACGCGTCTCGCCGCCCTTGACGTTGTGCCGCGCCACCAGGATCACCGCGACCATGTCCACGCCGTCGCGGTGCGCGCCTTCGGGCGTGGGCCGCCCGATGCCTTCGCTGCCGGTCTCGATGCGGAAGGGGTGCGCTTCGACGAACCAGCGCTGCGTGCCGCGCAGCGCGCTGGCGCAGCGGCCCAGCGCGGCCAGCAGATGCATCCAGGCGGTGTCGCCCACCAGTTCTTCAGGCAGCGGCTCGAACCAGCGCTCGATGCCACCATGCAACGCGTTGTATTCCACCGGCTGCCAATGGGCACGCGGCGGCACGGCTGAAACCGTGGCGCCGTCGACGACGAAACTGCCATGCCGCCGGCGCCGGTAACGCCCGCCATCGCA
>Ga0316605_10000822_pt1 | contig 19173 bp, 15 predicted proteins | sample OWC_soil_day20_n_FD_207666 | JGI IMG/M metagenome (GOLD analysis project Ga0316605, IMG submission 207666) | Wetland soil microbial communities from Old Woman Creek delta, Ohio, United States - OWC_soil_day20_noCT | ecosystem: Environmental > Terrestrial > Soil > Wetlands | place: USA: Ohio...
TCCTCGTCGTCTTCGTGTTCCTGCGCAGCGTGCGGTCCACCCTCATCCCCAGCGTGGCCGTGCCCATCTCGCTCATCGGCACCTTCGGCGTGATGTACCTGCTGGGCTACACCATCGACAACCTGTCCCTCATGGCCCTCACGGTGGCCACGGGCTTCGTGGTGGACGACGCCATCGTGGTGGTGGAGAACATCACCCGCCACCTGGAGAACGGCATGCGGCCCATGGAGGCCGCGCTCCACGGTGCCAAGGAGATCGGCTTCACAGTGGTGTCGATCAGCATCTCGCTCATCGCCGTCTTCATCCCCATCCTGCTCATGGGCGGCATCGTGGGGCGGCTGTTCCGCGAGTTCGCGGTCACCCTCTCGGTGGCCATCGTCATCTCCATGCTGGTCTCGCTCACCACCACGCCCATGATGTGCTCGCGCCTCCTGCGGCCCCACGCCGAGGAGAAGCACGGCCGCGTCTTCCAGGCCACCGAGCGGGGCTTCCAGTGGATCATGGGCCACTACGAGCGCTCCCTGGCCTGGGTGCTGCGCCACCAGCGGTTCACCCTCACCGTCGCGCTGGCCACCATGGTGGCCACCATCGGCCTCTACATCGCCATCCCCAAGGGCTTCTTCCCTCAGCAGGACACAGGCCGCGTCACCGGCTCCATCCAGGCCGCCCAGGACATCTCGTTCGCGGGCATGGAGAAGCTGATGACCCAGTACGTGGCCATCGTGCAGGCCGACCCGGATGTCGAGAGCGTCACCGCCTTCGTGGGCGGGGGCAACACGGGCCGCATGTTCGCCTCGCTGAAGCCCAACGACCAGCGCAAGGCCACGGCTGACCAGGTCATCGCCCGGCTGCGGGGCAAGACCGCCCATATCCCCGGCGGCACCCTCTTCATGCAGCCTGTGCAGGACCTCCGCCTGGGCGGCCGCCCCGCCAGCGCCCAGTATCAGTACACCCTCCAGGGCGACGACGCCCGCGAGCTCTTCGAGTGGGCCCCCAAGGTGCTGCAGAAGCTCAAGACGGTGCCCCAGCTCGCTGACGTCAACTCGGACCTGCAGAACCGGGGCCTGGAGGCCTCGCTGATCATCGACCGCGCCACCGCCTCCCGCCTGGGCGTCACGCCCCAGGCCATCGACAGCACGCTGTACGACGCCTTCGGCCAGCGCTTCGTGTCCACCATCTACACCTCGCTGAACCAGTACCACGTCGTCATGGAGGTGGATTCGCCCTTCATGCAGACGCCCGACGGCCTGCAGCACACTTACGTCCGCGCCACCACGGGCGGCATGGTGCCCCTCAGCGCCTTCACCCGCCTCGAGCGGCGGAACACGGCCCTCTCCGTGAACCACCAGGGGCAGCTGCCCTCCGTCACCCTCTCCTTCAACCTGCCCGTGGGCGTGGCCCTGGGCGACGCCGTCGCGGCCATCGACAAGGCCCAGGACGAGATCCGCATGCCAGGCACCCTCCGGGGCAGCTACATGGGCACGGCCCAGGCCTTCAAGGCCTCGCTGTCCAACCAGCCCCTCCTGGTGGTCGCGGCCCTGCTGGTGGTCTACATCGTGCTGGGCATGCTGTACGAGAGCCTCATCCACCCGCTGACGATCCTCTCCACCCTGCCTTCCGCGGGCGTGGGCGCCCTGCTGGCCCTGCTGGCGTTCCGCACCGAGCTGAGCGTCATCGCCTTCATCGGCATCATCCTGCTCATCGGCATCGTGAAGAAGAACGCCATCCTCATGATCGACTTCGCCATCGAGGTGGAGCGCCGCGAGGGCCTCACGCCCGAGAAGGCCATCTTCCAGGCCTGCCTCCTGCGGTTCCGCCCCATCACCATGACCACCATGGCCGCCCTGCTGGGGGGCCTGCCCCTGGCCGTGGGCATGGGCACGGGTTCAGAGCTGCGCCAGCCCCTGGGCATCGCCATCGTGGGCGGCCTCCTCTTCAGCCAGCTGCTGACCCTCTACACCACGCCCGTGATCTACCTCTACATGGACCGGGCCCGGCTCCGGTGGGAGCGGTTCCGGGCCGCTCGACGGGCGGTGGCCCTGATCCCCGAGAATTGACGCCTTCATGACGTCCAGCGGCTGGTCCTCCGAACCGCCCCGATCAGGCCCGCGGGGCGTCTCCCTGGGCCTGAAGGTGGCCCTGGGCCTCCTGGCCCTCCCCCTCGCCCTGTGGCTGTTCCTCACGGGCCAGTCCAAGGCGGTCGAGACCCAGGCCTGGCCTGTGATCCGGAAGGTGGCCCAGCGCCTGCAGAGCGACACCGAGGCCGGGCGGCTCTACCGCGCCAACCCCGCGCTGGCGCGGGTCTATCCCAGCGAGGAGGCCTTCCTCGACCAGGTGCGGGCCCACCGGGCCCAGTTCGCCAGCCTGCCGGACCTGGCGCCCGGGCCCGACCGCTATGAATGCTTCGCGGGGCCCAACGGCTTCCGGGCCTCCCTGCAGGGATCCGGCGGGTGGTGGGCCACCTTCGAGGTGCGGCAGAACATCCTCCTCGAGAAGGTGCCGGGAGAAGGCGTCCTCCGCCTGTCGTTCTCGCCGGCCAAGGAGCCCAACGGCCGGGAGCGGAGGGCCCTGCGGCGGGCCCGGGCCGAAGCCGACTGGCAGCGCTACCGGGAGATCTGCGCCCTGCTGGCCTCGGAGACGGGCACCCGAACGCTCTGGCGGCAGGAGCCCGGCCTCCGCCCCGCCTTCTCCGACGAAGGCGCCCTGCTCGCCTTCGCCGCGGAGGTCCGGCCGCGCCTGGAGCCCCTTCCCGAGGCGACCGGGATGCGCATGCGTCGGCAGGTCCAGCGGGGACCCCAGGACGAAACCGTGCGCCTGGGGTACCCCTTCCCCGGGGGGACGCTGACGGCGATCTGGTCCGGCGGCCAGCTCACCGGGCTCGAATTCGCGCCCCGGTAGCCCCGGGTCCCGGATCTCCGCCGCTTGAGCCCGGGCCGCCCGGATGCGATCCTGGAAGGCTATGAGACTCGATCGGCTCGGCGACTTCCAACGCACCCACCGCAACGGCGACCTGCGCCTCGACCACACCGGCCAGACCGTGCGCCTGTTCGGGTGGTGCCGCCGCGTGCGCAACCTGGGCTCGCTGGTGTTCCTGGATCTGCGCGACCGCTGGGGCCTGGTGCAGCTGGTGGCCAACGAGGAGACCGCCGATCCTGAGCTGCTGGCCAAGCTCAAGGCCGTGCGCAGCGAGTTCGTGCTGGCGGCCGAGGGCGTGGTGGCCGAGCGGGAGAGCAAGAACCCCAACATGCCCACGGGCGATATCGAGATCCGGCTCACGGGCCTCAAGATCCTCAACACCGCCGCCCCCCTGCCCTTCCCGCTGGAAGACGAGGGCGTGGGTGAGGACCTGCGCCTCACCTACCGCTTCCTGGACCTGCGCCGCGAGCAGCTGCAGCGGAACATGGTCCTGCGCAGCGAGACCTCCAACATCATCCGCAACTATTTCCGGAAGAACGATTTCGTCGAATTCGAGACGCCCATCCTCGGCAAGTCCACGCCGGAAGGCGCCCGGGACTACCTGGTGCCCAGTCGCGTGCACGCCGGCGAATTCTTCGCGCTGCCCCAGAGCCCCCAGCTCTACAAGCAGATGCTCCAGGTCTCGGGCTTCGAGCGCTACGTGCAGATCTGCCGCTGCTTCCGCGACGAGGATCTCCGCGCCGACCGCCAGCCCGAGTTCACCCAGGTGGACGTGGAGATGAGCTTCGTGCGCCAGGAGGACATCCAGGATCTGATCGAGGGCCTGATGGTGGAGCTCTGCCCCCTGGTGGGCCAGCAGGCGGTCACCCCCTTCCAGCGCCTGACCTACCAGGACGCCATGGAGTGGTACGGCTCCGACAAGCCCGACCTCCGCTGCAAGGTCAAGATCCAGGACGTGACGGGCCTCTTCGCCGGCAGCGAGTTCAACCTGTTCCGCGCCGCCGCCGATTCCCGGGGCCAGCGCCGGGTTCGCGCCCTCTTCCTCCCCGGCGAGGCTGCGGGAGCCACCAGCCGCAAGCAGCTGGACGACCTGCAGGAAACGGCCAAGCAGCTCGGCGCCGGCGGCCTGCCCTACGCCAAGTGGGGCAAGGACGGCCTGGCCTCCAGCTTCAAGAAGTTCATCACCCCTGAGCTCGAGGCGGCGCTGAAGGCGGCCCTGGGCGTCCAGGGGGAGGGCCTGGCCATCTTCGCCGTGGGCACCGACGACCAGACCTCCCGGGTGCTGGGCGACCTGCGCCTGAGGCTGGCCCGCGCCTTCGGCCTGACGGATGCCTCGGCCTTCGAGTTCCTGTGGGTGGTGGATTTCCCCCTCCTTCAGTGGGACGAAGGGGAGCAGCGCTTCGTGGCCTGCCACCACCCCTTCACCAGCCCCCATCCGGACGACCTGGACCTGCTGCAGTCCAATCCCGGCGCCTGCCGGGCCGTGGCCTACGACCTGGTGCTCAACGGCTACGAGCTGGGCGGCGGCAGCATCCGCATCCATGACGCCGAGACCCAGAGCCTCATGTTCCGCACCATCGGCATCGGCGAGGCGGAGGCCCGGGCGAAGTTCGGCTACCTGCTGGATGCCCTGTCCTTCGGCGCGCCGCCCCACGGTGGCCTGGCCCTGGGCCTCGACCGCCTCGTCATGCTGCTGGCGGGCGAGGACAACATCCGCGAGGTCATCGCCTTCCCCAAGACCGCCCAGGCCCGCTGCCTCATGACCGACGCCCCGAGCCCCGTGGACGAGCGGCAGCTCCGCGACCTGCACCTGCTGCAGGACACGAAGCAGACCTACCGCGTGGGCGCCGTGTTCTTCGAGAGCGCCGAGGGCGGCAACGCCGAACTGCGCGGCCAGGCCCTGCAGCAGATCGGCCAGATGACCCCCCGCCAGACCCAGGGCCTCGTCACCCTGGACGCCCAGGGCCAGATCCTGGACGCCCAGACCCTCAGCGGACCCACGTTCGACTTCTGAGGCGGCTCAGGCGGAACCCCGGGGCCCGGAAGGCCCGGAGTCCCTGTGCCACAATGGTTCTGTCCACCATCTGCCGCAAGGGATCCCATGACTGCCAGCACCGGAAAAGCCCCGAAGAAGGTCAAGGAGAAGCGGCAGACGCCGGAGGAGCGCGCCGAGGCCCTCCGCTACAACCACATGATGTACGGCCCCACGGCGGGCGAGGTGCGGCCCAGCGCCAAGAAGACGAATTTCGGCGCCAGCTACCTGGCCCACCCCAAGTTCCAGGCCCTGATGACCGCCTTCAAGAAGGGGCAGGCCTACCAGTTCGACGTCACGGACAAGGCCAAGGTCTGCACCATCGGCACGGATGGCTCCCACATCTCCTTCAACGGGAAGACCCTCTTCTACTCGCGCCCCCTGAACCGGCACGAGGAGAATCTGCTGCTGGACCGCCTCACCGCCGCCCAGTTCCAGACCACCGACGCCCTGGTGCACCTGGTCTTCGCCGTGCTGCGCAGCCTGCCGGAACTCGGGCCCTCCACTCTGTTCTACATGAACCACCAGTTCTACCTCGGCCACGAGACCCTGGAGGCGGGCGCCGCCGAGCAGGGGCAGAACCTGCTGATGGGAGCCTACCGGCACCAGAAGACCCAGGACCTGCCCCGCAAGTAGGCGGCCGCCGGATCAGGACGCGGGCGGCGCAGGCTCGGCCTCCGGTCGAACCCGCCGGGCCAGCCGGGCGTGGTGGCGCCAGAGCAGCAGCGCCGCGCCCGCCGCGGAGAAGACGGAGGCGTCCAGGGGCGACTTGAGCCCCTGGGACAAGGCCATGGCCGTGCCGAAGAGCAGGAGCAGCGCCGCGCTTCCGAGGGCGGTCGCGCGGGGCCGGAGGCCCGCGACCAGGGCCAGGCCCAGGGAGGTCTCGGCCACCGTCGCCAGCGCCGCGAGGGGCGCGTGGAGGCCCCGGGGCAGGAAGGCGTTCACCTCGCCCGTGTACCGGACGAACCCCGCGTACCGCGCCAGGCTCAGGTGCCCCTCCCAGAGCCCGACGCGCGCCGCGACCGCCGAGAGGAAGGCCGCCCCCAGGGCGAGGCCGGCGGCCCGGGCCACGCCCCGGTCCATGCGCTGATCCACGCCCTGACCCACACGCTGGTCCACGCGATCCTGACGGCCGGTCATCACACGGTCCCCGCGAGCGAGGGGATCGGCGGGGTTCCCGTGGCCCGGCACCAGTCCAGGTAGTCCTGGCGCGCGGCCCGGGCATCGGCGATCCGCACGAGCCGGCCCTCGGCATCCCGGTACTCGTTGCGGCCGTTCACCTCGATGTGGACGATGCAGGGCTCCTCCCCCACGGCCTCCCAGCTGTCCTCGTTCCCCGCCGGCTCGTGCACATACATGCCGGGCCCCACGAGTTCCCCCGTATCGAGGCGCCGCGTGCCCGAGAGGTTGAACGCATGGACCTCCCCCGTGTGCCGGTGGCGGGGGATCACCGTGCCCGGCTCCAGGCGCAGCAACAGCTGCCACCCGCTCAGGTCCGGGAAGAAACAGAGCGGCTTGAAGGAAAGCCCCTCCGCGAGGGGGATCCAGTCGAGCTGACGGGTATCCACGAAGGTCGTCGGCGGAACGCGGCGCATGGGGGCTCCTGGGCGAAGGGGGACCACGGGTCCCACCCCCAAAGGTTCGAGCGACGATGGACCATCAAAAAGATCCAATTTTGTCATATTGAATAGACCATTGGGTTGGCCGGGAACCCCCATCCTGCCTCAACATGGTCAGATGAACCTGACCCTCAAGCACAAGGCCCAGGCCATCCTCCGCGAGGCGGGCTGGGATCTGGCGCCGCCGCCGGTGATCTGGTCGCCGCGCATGGCGCGGTGCGCGGGGCTCTTTGTCATCGAGAAGGATTCCCGGGGCACGTGGCACCCGGAGATCCGCCTCAGCATTCCCCTGCTCCGCCGCCGGGACTGGCCCTGGCCGCAGCAGGTGTGCGGGATGAACTGCCACGACCCCGAGCAGGTGCAGCTCCGCATCCTCGAGCACGAGCTCATCCACTACAAGCTCTGGAAGGACGGGGAGCGGGACTGGGGCCACAGCGAGCGGTTCCGGCAGCTGGCCTGGGAGGCCTTCGGACATCAGGCGATCACCCACGGCATCGGCACGGAACCGGATTGAACCGCCTCGGCGCCGAGGATGCCGGCCCGCTTTGCCGGTGGCGGGCATCAGAGGCATGCCGTCCCGTTCCGGCCAGGACTGATCCGGGGCCTGGAACCTGCCGAGGTACACTCCAGCCATGACCGCCTGGGATTCCGCCTTCCTCGCCTCGCCCCCACTGCTGGGGGAGGACGACCGGCTGCCCCCCGCCCACAAGCTCTACGCCCTGCGCACGCTGCCCATGGGGGAGATCAAGGCCATCGGCTTCGACATGGACCACACCCTGGCCCGGTACCGGTCCCCCGAAATCGACGAGCTGGCCTTCAAGAAGGCCGCCCGGCTGCTGGTGCGGGAGCGCGGCTACTCGCCCTGGCTGCTGGAACTCGGCTACGATCCGGAGTTCGCGGTGCGGGGCCTGGTGCTGGACGGCCTGCGGGGCAACCTCCTGAAGCTCAACCGCGAGCGCCAGGTGGTGCGCGCCTGCCACGGCAGCCAGCCCATGACGCGGCCCCGCATGGACGCGGTCTACAGCCGCCGGCGGCTGTCCACGGCGGCCAAGGGCTTCCGCAGCATCGACACCCTGTTCGAGATTCCGGAAAGCCACCTCTTCGCCCAGCTGGTCGATGGCCTGGACCGCGGTCTGATCAAGGCCGAGAACTACCTGCAGCTTTTCCGCGACGTGCGGTGGGCCATCGACACCGCGCACCGCAACGGCGAGATGAAGGCGGAGATCCTGGAGCACCGGGCCTTCTTCATCCCCCCCGATCCCCAGCTGGCCCTCGCGCTGGACCGCCTGAAGCGCGCGGGGAAGAAGCTCTTCCTGCTCACCAACAGCGAGTGGACCTTCACCCATGGCGTGCTCAGCCACCTCCTCGACGGCCAGGACGAGGCCCACCCCCGCTGGACCGACTACTTCGACCTGGTGGTGGTGAGCAGCCGCAAACCGGGCTTCTTCCTGGACACCCCGGAGGCCAAGCCCCTGGAGGGCCACCCGGGCTGCTTCAGCGGCGGGCACACGGCCTGGCTGGAGTTCATGCTCGGCGCCGAGGGCGAGCAGGTGCTGTACGTGGGCGACCACATCTACGGCGATGTGCTGCGGTCCAAGAAGAACGCCTCCTGGCGGACGCTGCTGCTGGTGCCGGAACTCGAACGGGAGCTGAGGCTCCTGGAGGCCAAGGCCCCCGACATGCGGGAGCTGCTGCGGCTGGAGACCGCGCGGCGGCGCACGCTGCGGCGATCCTCCGTGCTGCTGGACCAGTGGAAGCGGAACCGGGTGCGCCGGCACGTGCTAGGACCCCGCCTGAGCTCCGACGCCGCGGTGGCCCTGGACCAGGAGGCCGCGCAGCTCGCCGCCAGCGTGGAGGCGCTCCAGCGTCGGGCGGAGGTGCAGAACCTGGAAGTTGACCGGCTCATGCACGCGGTGGAGATGGCCTACAACCCCATGTGGGGTCCCATCTTCCGCGACCGCGACGAACAGACGCGGTTCGCCGACCAGATCCAGCAGTTCGCCTGCGCCTACACGGGGCGGGTCGGGAACCTCTACATGTACGATCCCCTGGCCACCGTGTACGCGCCCCTCCCCGCCCTTCCCCACGAACGCCTCGACTGACCGGCGGGCCGGAACGACTATTTCTGGCGGACGCCCAGGACGCGCTCAAGCAGGTGCTCCAGTTCGGCGCTGCTGAAGGGCTTCTTCAGGAAATCGGCGAAGCCCTGGGTCACAGCCTGCTCGCGGGAGGCGGGCACGGCATAGCCGCTGCACAGGATGCCGGGCAGGCCGGGCCGGCGTTCACGCATGGCCGCGAAGGCCGCCACGCCACCCATCCGCGGCATGGTGGCGTCGAGGATCACCAGGTCGAAGGCCTCGGGTCGCTGCTGGAAGATCTCCAGGGCCTCCTGACCGTCCGAGGCGGTCACCACCTCCAGGTCGAACCAGTCCTCCAGCATCTCGGCCATCACCGACCGCAGCTCCGCCTCGTCGTCGGCCAGCAGCACCAGGTGATGCTTCCGCGGGCCGTCCAGGACCACCGGCCGGGGCGCTTCCGGGCCCTCCGGCGCGGGGAGGTGCACCCGGAACACGCTGCCCACCCCGGGAATGCTCTCCACCTGGACGCCGCCGTGGTGCCCCCGGACGATGCCGAGGGCCGCCGCCAGCCCCAGCCCCCGGCCCAGGTCCCGGGTGGAAAAGAAGGGGTCGAAGATGCGAGGGAGGGTGGCGGCGTCAATGCCGTGCCCCTGGTCAGAGACCTCCAGCACCACGTAGGCGCCCGGCTCCACCGATTCGGGCCAGAGCCCCGTGGCCAGGTCGCCGTCCGCCACCGCGCGCACGTAGGCCCGCACCCGGATCGCGGCCGCGGGGGAACCCGCCTCCAGGGCGTTGGTGACGAGGCCTTCGACGACCCGCCCGACCAGGACCGGATCCACCATGACCTTGGGCAGCTGCCCGGATAGCTCGCGGGTCACGGGCAGCCCTGTCCCGTCGAGGGCCTCGGCGACCAGGGGACCCAGATCCACGAATTCGGGCCGGCGCAGATCCCCACCCGAGCAGTGGAGGATGTCCCTGCTCAGCCGCGAGGCGCGGTTCAGCCCCGACTGGAGCCGCTGCAGGTAGGCGTGGGCGCGCGCGCCCTCGGGCAGGGCGGAACGGGCCATGTCCAGGTTCGCCACCATGGCTTGGAAGATGTTGTTGAAATCGTGGGCCAACCCCCCGGACAGCATGCCGAGGCTCTCCATCTTCTGGGCCTTGGCCAGGGCCTCCTCGGCGTGGCGGATGCCCGTGACATCCACCACGCAGCACACCGCGCCGCGGATGTGGCCCGCCCGGTCCCGCAGCGGTGTCGCATAGACCGAAAGGTGCCGCGTGTCTCCGTCCGGGAACACCAGGTCCAGGGCCAGGTCCCGGATGACTTCGCCATGCCGGGCGGCCCGTTTCAGGGGCGTGTCCTCAGGGCAGATCGGCTTGCCATCCTGGAGCAGGCGGATCGGAGAGGCTTCCCCCCAGGGATCGGCGAAGGTCGGGGCGCCGTCCAAGGCAGGGAGGCGCAGAAGCGCCGCCGCGGCCGGGTTGCCCTGGGTGATGCGGCCGAAGGGATCCTCTGTGATCCAGGTGGGGACCGGCGTGGCCGCCAGCACGGCGGACAGCTTGTCCACCTCGCCCCGCGCCTCGGCCCGGGTGGCCTCCAGCCGTTCCGCCTGGAGGGCCTTCGTCCGGAAGATGTCCTGGATGAGCAGAATGCCCGTCAACATGCAGGCTGAGACCGCAAGGCCCATCAGCTCATTCCAGAGGAGCCCCGGAGGCAGGCCCCTCTGCAGCAGGTCCACCAGCACATACAGCCGACGGCCGGCCATGAGCACCAGTGCCATGGAGATCAACAGCCAGGCGGCGGGACGTCCCTCGGTGCGGTTGATCCGGATGGCAAATCCGGCCGCCGCGATCTGCAGGGCCACCGACAGGAGGATGACGACGAGGTTGACCACGGGAGGTGGCCTCCTCCCCTCCTATCGACACCCGCTCAGCATGGGATAAATGGCGATCAGATCTGCACTTTGCTCGCGGCCTTCGCGCGTGCGATGACCTGGCGGATGGCTGCCACCACCTGATCCTGATCCGCCTCCGTGAGGCCCGGCCAGAGGGGCAGGCTCAGGAGGCGCTCGCCGCTCCACTCGGAATGGGGCAGGCCGTCCTTGGGCAGGTGGGAGGGGTGCGCGGCGTAGAAATCCCGGTACCAGGGGTGGACGTGGGCAGGGCGGTAGTGGATGCCCGTGCCGATGTTCTCGTCTTTCAGCGCGGCCACGAAGGCGTCGCGGTCGAGGCCGACCTTTTCAGGGTGGACGCGCAGCACGAAGAGGTGGAAGCAGTGGCCGTGGTCGGCGTCGCCGGGCGTGGGCAGCACGACCTCGTCGAGGTCCTTCATCAATTCCAGGTAGCGGTGGAAGAGCACGCTGCGCCGGGCATTGAAGCCGTCCAGCTTCGCGATCTGGTGGATGCCCATGGCCGCCTGCAGGTCCATGAAGTTGGCCTTGCGGGCCGGTTCGTAGACCTCCGTGTGCGGGCTGCCCTCCTTGGCGAACCGCTTCCACGCGTCGCGGTCGATGCCATGGAAGCGCAGGCGCTTGATGCGGCTCTCGAAGTCGTCGTTGAAGAAGGCGATGGCGCCCCCTTCGCCGGTGGTCATGTTCTTGTTCGGGTGGAAGCTGTAGACGCTCATGATCGAGCGGGGGTCGCCGCCGATCCTGGTGCCCTTGTAGCGCGCGCCCATGGCCTGGGCCGCGTCCTCGATGACCCACAGGCCGTGCTTTTCCGCGATGGCCCAGATCGCGTCCATGGGACAGGGCAGGCCCGTGAGGTGCACGGGGATGATGCCCTTGGTGCGGGGCGTGATGGCCGCCTCAAGCTTCGCGGGGTCGATGTTCAGGGTGACGGGGTCGATGTCCACCAACACCGGCACGCCGCCCTGCAGCACCACGGTGCTCAGCGTGCTCACCCAGGTGAGGGACGTCGTGATCACCTCGTCGCCGGGCTGGAGGCCCAGCACCTGCATCGTGATCTCCTGGGCTGTGGTCGCGCTGTTCATGGCCAGGCAGTGGGGCACGCCGTTGTAGGCCTGGAGGCATTCCTCGAACCTGGCCGACTTGGGCCCGGTGGTGATCCAGCCGCTGTGGATCGAATCGATGATCTCCGCGATCTCCTCCTCACCGACCATGGGCCGGGTGAAGGGAAGGAAGTCGGGGCGACGGATGTAGGTCATGAGGTCTCCGGCAGACGAGCGGACATTCTCCCACGGCCCCCGCGCCGGATAGAAGCCGGTGCAGGCCTATGGCTGCGCCCTTTCGCAGACCGGGAGGAAGCGGACTTCAGGCGATGGCCATCGTCAGGCGGAGGGTGCTGCCCTTCCCCAGGCCCTCGCTGGTGAGGCTGATGCTGCCGCCCATCATCTCCATGAGGTGCTTGCAGATGACGAGGCCAAGCCCCGTGCCGCCGAATTCGCGGCTGTGGCCGCCCTCGGCCTGGGCGAACTTCTGGAAGAGCCGGGCCTGGGCTTCCACGCTCACGCCGATGCCCGTGTCCACCACGCTCAGGGCGATCATGCCTGGCTGGCGCTCGACCTGCACCGCGACGCTGCCCTCCTTGGTGAACTTCAGGGCGTTGGACAGCACATTGAGCAGCACCTGCTTCAGGCGGCTCGGATCCACCACCACATCGGGGATGTCGGTCATGTCGGGCCAGAACAGCTCGACATCAGCCTTGCGCGGATAGGCCTCGGCGATGGGTTTCACCTCGTCGAGCAGCACCGCCAGGCTGAAGGGCTCGGGATGGACCTCGTACTTGCCCGATTCGATCTTGGCCAAGTCGAGGATGTCATTGAGCAGGCCCAGCAGGTGCTGGCCCGATGAGTAGCTGTCCTGGAGCATGGACCGCATCTCCTCGGCATCGTCGTAGAGCCCGTCCATGACGAGACGGGTGAAGCCGAGGATGCCGGTGAGGGGGGTGCGCAGCTCATGGCTGGTCAGCGCGAGGAACTCGCTCTTCAGCTGGTCGGCCTCGCGCAGGGCGTCGTTCACGCGCTCGAGCTCGAGGGTCTGGCGCTGGAGGGCATCGCGCTGGGCGGAGAGGTCCCGGAACAGCCAGGCGTTGTAGAGGGAGATCGCGGCCTGGCGCTGGAGGATGGTGATGGAGTCGAGATCCTCGTCCTCCCACTTCCGGTCGCCGGGCATGGCGAGGATGGCGAAGCCGAGGAGCAGCAGCTGGTGTTCGAAGGGGATGAAGTAGAGCTGTGCGCCGTCGCCACCCCGCAGGAGCGCCAGGGGTTCGGTGCTGCCGGCGGATTCCAGCCACTGGCTCTGGAACAGCACCATCGGCGTGTCCGGAAAGGGGTTCGGGGCCGGCAGGCGGAGGCCGGACCACTCGGCGCGGGTCAGGCCCGTCCCCTCCTTGGGCACGTAGCCGGAGCCGCCGTCCTCCAGGGTCCACACCACGGCGCGCTGGCAGTGGAATTCCTGGGCCAGCACATCGAGCACCACGCTGACGACCTGCCCGCCCTTGGAGGTGGCGGCGAGGATCTCTGAGACGTGCTGCAGCACCTGCATCTGGTGCGAGCGGCGGCTCAGCTTGGCCCGCAAATCTCGGGTTTCGTGCATGGCCTGGGTGAGCTGCCGCTGGGCCTGCATCAACTCCGCCAGCATTTCCGCCCCCTGCGGCCGCTGGGGCTGCGCCGGCGGCACCTGCTTCGGGCCCGAACTGGCCTTGGCGGGGGGTGGAATCGGTTTGGGCCCTGAGGACTGATCGGAGTTGGCCATGGGCCTCCAGAATGGCCCGGGCCGGCGCCACTGCCAAGGGGCTGCCGGACCCGCCCCCGCCGGGCCCCGGATTGCCCCAAGATAGGGGCATGGCGAACCGCGCCCCCACCTTCTCCCTTCAGCGGGTCACGTTCCTCTCCGTGTCCCTGGTGCTCTGCGTCCAGGTGGGATGGTGGATCAATGTGCAGATCCGGGAATCCGGCCGCCTGCTCCACGCCCGGGCCGAGGCCCTCAACGCCAGCCGGGCCGAGGCCTGGCAGATGGACAGCCTCAGCGTGCTCAACGCCATCCACGCCAATCCGGATCCCTCCTCGCGGGTGGGCTCGGTGGAGGGCCGGTTCGCCGCCCTGCCCAGCTTCGAGCAGCGCCGCGCCGCCATCCAGCAGCGCTTCCCGCACGTGGCCGTCCTGTCCCGCCCCCTCAGCCCCGACGACCCGGCCCTGCTGGACGGCGCGGCCTTCCTGAGCCTCCGCCCCGAACCCATGATCGAGCTCCAGGATCAGCGCTGGCACGCCGTGCTGCGCGCGGCCACGGAGGGCGCCTTCATGGTGATCGCAGTGCTCTCAGGCTTCGTCCTGCTCTACCGGAAGCTGGCGGAGGAGCTGGACCTGAAGCTGCGCCAGCGGAACTTCACCTCCGCCGTCACCCACGAGCTGAAGACCCCCATCGCCTCGCTGCGGGTATGGACGGAGACCCTCTTCACCCGCACCCTGCCCGAGGAGCAGCGCGCGCGCATCCACGGCCTCATGGAGCGGGATCTCGACCGCCTCAACGAGCTGGTGGGCAACCTCCTTGACGTGGCCCGGGCCGAGTCCGGCAGCCTGGTGCTGCATCAGGCGCCCCTCGAGCTGCAGCCCTGGCTGCGCGGCGTCTGCGAGGCCATGGACCTGCGGCTGGGCCAGGGCGCCCTGGGCCTCAAGCTGGAATTCGATTCGAAGCCCCTGTGGGTGAATGCCGATCCCAAGGCCCTCGGCACCGTGGTCGAGAACCTGCTGTCGAACGCCTTCAAGTACGCCTCCGAGCCCCGGGCGACCACCGTCACCCTCGACGGCGACGGCGACGACGTGCTGATCGTGGTGTCCGACCTGGGCCACGGCCTTTCCCCGAAAGACCTGCCGAGGGTCTTCCACCGCTTCTTCCGCGTGGGCGACGAGATGACCCGCCAGGTGGCCGGCACAGGCCTGGGCCTTTTCCTCGTGAAGGAGATCGTGACCCGCCACGGCGGCGAGGTGCGGGCCGCCAGCCGCGGCGCGGGCCTGGGCGCCACCTTCACGGTGCGGCTGCCCCGCCTGGCGCCGCCTGCCGAGGAGCCTGCGACGGAGCCCGCGGATGCCTGATCCCGCCAAGCTTCCGCCGGGCGAGGGGGCGCTGATCCAGGCCTCGATCGGCGGTGATTCGGCGGCCTTCGAGGCCCTGGTCCGTCCCCACCTCGGCATGCTGTTCCGCGTCATCGAGCGGATCCTGGGCAACGAGGCCGAAAGCCAGGATGCGCTCCAGGACGCCCTGCTCACCCTGCACCGCGAGCTTCCCGGCTTCCAGGGCGCAAGCAAGTTCAGCACCTGGGCCTACCGGATCTGCGTGAACCAGGCCCTCATGGCCCGGCGCAAGCGGGTGCGCCGCCGGGAGGACGGCATCGAAGATCTGATGCCACGTTTCGGCGACGACGGGCATCTGATGAAGCAGGACACCCGGCTCGACTGGAGCGAGGATGCGGAGGCACTGATGAAGGTGGAGCAGGACGAGCTGAAGGCCAGGGTCCGGGCGGGCCTGGACCGGCTCTCCGACGACCAGCGCGCCGTCTTCGTCCTGCGCGACCTCGAGGGCTGGAACACCGATGAGATCGCCGAACACCTGGGGATCACCCGCGAACTGGTCCGCCAGCGCGTGCACCGGGCCCGGCTCGCCCTCCGCGCCCTGCTGCCCGAGTTCGCGCCCCGCGCCACGGAGGGTCGATGACCATCCTGATCCCCAGCTGCGAGCGCGTCACCGCCCTGCTCACCGAGTACGAGGAAGGCGCCCTCGGCCCCCTCGACTGGCTGGGCGTGAAACTGCATCTCACCCTCTGCCCACCCTGCCAGGCCCTGCTCCGGGCCTTCGAGCAGGTGCCGATCCTGCTGCGGCGCTTCCAGGCCCCCCCCGATGACGCGGCCCCACCCCCATCCGCCGAGCAGGCCCTGGGCGCCGTCCTGGCCGCCCTCCGTGAAGGCCGCGTGCCCACGGGGCCCCAGCATCATCCCGAATCCGAGGCCTGGCGCGCCCTCGAACCCGGCGGTGATCCGTTCCTGTCCCTGCTGCTGCGCCTCCATCTCGGCCACTGCCAGGCCTGCCGCGAGGTCCGCGGCGAGGGCCTGGCCATCCGCCCCGGCGGCCACCCCCTCGACACGCTCCGTCCGCACCTCCCCCCCGAGTCCCAGTGGCGCTGGGCCCGCCGGGGCCTGGGCGGGGGCCGCGTGGCCGTCGTCCACCGGGACGCCCGCACCGGCGCCAGCCTGAACCTGGCCTGCCTGCCCGGCGGCCGCAGCGTGCCCGTGCACGGCCACGACGGGCTCGAGTGTGCCCTGCTGCTGCGGGGCAGTCTCCAGGACGGCCCTGCTCACCTGCGGCCCGGCGACTGGATGTCCCACCGCCCCGGCCACCAGCACGGCCCGAAGGCCGACCCCGGCGACGAGTGCTGGGCCCTCGTCGCCCTGGAGCGCCCCGTGCGCTTCACCGGCTGGCGCCGCGCCCTGGGCCTGTTCACCAGCTGAATCCGGGTCGTGCTTCTTCGATAAAGATTCACCACCGAGACACGGAGCCCACGGAGGTGGCACGGAAAGGCCGTGTTCCTCCGTGCCACCTCGCATCCTGCTTCGCGGGGCGCGGGCGGGATCCGCGCGATCGCGAGGCCATCCGCCCGCGCCGGCTGGCCTTGCGAAGCTTGTCCAACCGAGCCTCTCAGCGTCCTCCGTGTCTCCGTGGTGAATCTTTGACCTTGAAACGCTGGGCCAGACGAATCAACAGCGGACGACCTGGTCGCCATGCCGACATGCTCCAATGGCTGCATGACCCGACCTGTCGACACGACCCGGGGCGCGGCCCTGGTGGCCCTCGCCGCCCTGCTCTGGAGCTCCAGCGGCCTCTTCATCAAGGTGCTGCCCCTCGGGGCCCTCCAGATCGCCTGCGCCCGCAGCCTGGTGGCGGCCCTCACCATCGCGGCGGTGGTGGCCTTCCGCGGGGGACGCCCCTTTCCCCGACCGGACCGACTCTCTCTGGCCTGCGCCGCCAGCTACGCCGGCGTGCTGGTCTTCTTCGTGGCGGCCACCAAGCTGACGACGGCGGCGAACGCGATCTTCCTCCAGTTCTCCGCGCCCATCTACCTGGTGTTCCTCGAGCCCTGGGTGACCGGTCGGGCCCTCCAGCGCCGGGACCTCCTGGCCGTGGGGCTCTGCCTGGGGGCCATGGGCCTCTTCTTCGTGGGCCGCCTCGGCGCGGGCACCCTTCTCGGCAATGGCCTCGGCATGGTGTCCGGCCTCTGCCTCGCCCTGTTCTCGCTGACGCTCAAACTGCAGCGGCACCGCCACCCCGGGGCCGATCCCATCGGCGCCATCATTCTTGGCAACCTCCTGGTGGCCATCCTCTGCGCCCCGCTGGCCCTCCGGGGCTTCCACCCCACCCTGCCCCAGGCGGGCATCCTGGTCTACCTGGGCGTCTTCCAGATCGGCATCGCCTACCTCCTGTTCAACGCGGGCATGCGCCACCTGTCGGCCACCGCTGCCGTGGTGACCGGCACCCTGGAAGCGGTGCTCAACCCCGTGTGGGTGTTCCTGGGCATCGGCGAGCGGCCCTCGCCCTGGGCGCTCGCGGGCGGACTGCTCATCCTCGCCACCATCGGCTGGTACAACCTCGTTCCGCGGCCTTCGCGCAGCCGGTTGTGACCAAGGTCCGACCCCCGGGGGTGGTGTGTAGTTGACCCAAGGGTTATGTTTTGCCTGCGGCGTCCATCTACCCGTCGCGGAGGTTCTTTCCATGCGCGGCCCCTCTGAAGCCTTCCCCCTGGATGAGGCATCCCTGCTCGCGGCCCTGGAACCTCCGATCGCCGAAGATCCTGTCCGCATCCGGGAGATCCTGGCCAAGGCCCGCGTCATGAATGGCCTGGACGACCAGGACCTGCCGCCGCTCATGGCCCTCCAGGATCCCGATCTGCTGGGGGAGCTCTTCGAAAGCGCCCAGTGGGTGAAGGATCAGATCTACGGCAATCGCATCGTGATGTTCGCGCCGCTCTATGTGTCGAACCTGTGCGCGAACGAGTGCCTCTACTGCGCCTTCCGGGCCTCGAACCGGGACCTTCCCCGCCGCGCGCTGGAACAGGCCGAGATCGCAGCCGAGGTCGGGCACCTGCTGGCCCAGGGCCACAAGCGCCTGGTGCTGGTGGCCGGCGAAGCCTACCCCAAGGAGGGCCTCGACTACATCCTGTCGGCCATCCGCACCGTCTACAGCACGCGCCGCGGCAACGACAACATCCGGCGCGTGAACGTGAACATCGCGCCGCTCACGGTGGACGACTTCCGCCGCCTGCTCGAGGCGCAGATCGGCACGTACCAGCTGTTCCAGGAGACCTACCACCGGGAGACCTACCAGCGGATGCACGTCCGCGGCCTCAAGGCGGATTTCGACTGGCGCCTCGGCTGCATGGACCGGGCCATGCTCGCGGGCATCGGCGACGTGGGCATCGGGGCACTCTTCGGCCTGTACGACTGGCGCTTCGAGCTGCTCGCCCTCATGCACCACGCCCGGCACCTCGAAGACCGCTTCGGCTGCGGCCCCCACACCATCAGCGTGCCGCGCATCGAGCCGGCCGAGGGCTCCGCCACCAGCGAGGCGCCGCCCCACGCGGTGACCGATGGGGAATTCCTGAAGCTCGTCGCCATCCTGCGCCTGGCGGTGCCCTACACAGGCCTCATCCTCAGCACCCGGGAGCGGCCCGAGATCCGGAGCCGGGCCCTGCAGCTCGGGATCAGCCAGATCAGCGCGGGCAGCCGCACCAATCCCGGCGGCTACGAGGATGATTCCCTGGAGGCCGGCGCCCAGTTCTCCCTGGGCGACCACCGCAGCCTCGACGAGGTGGTGCGCGACCTGGCCGAGACGGGCTTCATCCCCAGCTTCTGCACCGCCTGCTACCGCATGGGCCGCACCGGCCCCGATTTCATGGACCTGGCCAAGCCCGGCGAGATCAAGGCGCACTGCCATCCCAACGCCCTGTCCACCCTCCAGGAATACGTGGACGACTACGCCAGTCCGGAGACCCGCCAGGCCGCGGAGGCCCTGCTGGCCGACACCCTGGCCCACATGGATGGCCGCGCCAAGGCCCGCGCCGAGGCCATGGTGGCCCGCGTGAAACAGGGGGAGCGCGATGTGTTCTGCTGAGATGCAGCCCGCACCCCGCGGCCTCCGCCTGCACATCGGGCTCTTCGGCCGGCGCAACGTGGGGAAGTCCTCCCTCCTGAACGCGCTGACCCGCCAGCAGGTCTCCATCGTCTCGCCCCAGGCGGGCACCACCACCGATCCCGTGGAGAAGCCCATGGAGCTGCTGCCCCTGGGGCCCGTGCTCTTCGTGGACACCGCGGGCCTGGATGACGACGGCGCCCTGGGCCTGGCCCGCACCGGCCGTTCCCGGGCCGTGCTCGACCGCGTGGACCTCGGCATCCTCGTGGCCGAACGGGGCACCTGGGGCCCCTTCGAAGCGGCCCTCCTCGCCGAGCTCAAGGCGCGAAACATCCCCACGGTGGTGGCCCTGAGCAAGGCCGACCTGGCCGCCGATTCCGACATCCCTTCGCCCG
>Ga0316605_10000823_pt1 | contig 19161 bp, 20 predicted proteins | sample OWC_soil_day20_n_FD_207666 | JGI IMG/M metagenome (GOLD analysis project Ga0316605, IMG submission 207666) | Wetland soil microbial communities from Old Woman Creek delta, Ohio, United States - OWC_soil_day20_noCT | ecosystem: Environmental > Terrestrial > Soil > Wetlands | place: USA: Ohio...
TACATTAAAAGTTTGGCGCCAGAAAAGCGCGAAAGACAAGGGAAAGTTCGAGACATATATTGTTAAGAACATCTCACCCGATACATCTTTTCTTGAGATGATGGATATCCTTAACGACCAGCTCATAAGAGAGGGTTGTGACCCGGTAATGGTTGAAAAAGGATGCAAGAGCAACGGACCGGTTGCGTTTGACCACGACTGCAGAGAAGGCATTTGTGGCATGTGTTCGTTGTATATAAACGGAAGAGCACACGGGCCTGACGATGATATTACAACATGTCAGCTTCATATGCGCCATTTTAAAGACGGAGATACTATTACTATCGAACCATGGAGATCGGCAGGAATGCCTGTTATTAAGGACCTTGTTGTAGACAGGGGAGCTCTTGACAAGATTCTTCAGGCGGGTGGATATGTATCTGTAAACACAGGTGGCGTTCCAGATGCGAACTCAATTCCAATTCCAAGAGATTTTGCAGAGGAAAGTATGGATGCAGCTGCTTGCGTTGGCTGTGGTGCTTGTATTGCTACTTGCAAAAACGGATCTGCGATGCTTTTTGTCGCAGCCAGAGTAAGTTCGCTTGCTTTGCTTCCTCAGGGAAAAATTGAGGGCGCAAGAAGAGCAAAAGCGATGATTGCCAAAATGGACGAACTTGGTTTTGGAGCCTGCACAAATACCCGTGCCTGTGAGATGGAGTGTCCCAAGAGCATTTCCGTGTCACACATTGCGAGACTTAACAGAGAGTTTCTTCTTGCAAAACTTAAAGACTAACAGTTATACACATATATAAAAAGGGCAGTCTAATTATTAGACTGCCCCTTTTTTTTATTCCTTATCTCCGGCGGCGAGTTGAGTATTCTTGGTATTATCCACATACTTCCAACCAATCTCTTCGGGCTTGTGCGTCCTCGCTCGCTATGCTCCCTCCGGCCGAATCGCCCTCCGCAATTGGTTGGAAGAATTAAGAGAGAACAAAGAGATTTTCAACTCGCCGCACATTGCTTATAAAGAGATTATTACTAAAAAGGATAGCATCTAAGATGTTATCCTTTTTAGTAAGTTGCTTATTGTGAGTAACATGCGCGCTAATGAAAAAGTACTGTCTCTGCCCATAATGACACATTATCGTTTCCTGATGGGGGCAAGATTAGTGCTCCTTCGTCGCAGGCCTCCGGCTACGGTTGTAAGCGGCTATTCATAAGGCAAATACTAAAAGTGAAGAGGGCACTGCCCTCTTCACTTTTAGTATTAAGCTGGAATTTAGATATTTACGAATCCTGTCATTGGTAATTTCGGCAGGAGGAGAAATATCTATAAAGGAGTGACCATTTTCTTATACAGCCCGATAGCTTCAAACTTATCGATGAGTGCTATAAATGCAGACTCAGGAGGGTCGTTTTCTGTCAGAATCGAGAAAAGAAGATCCATCAGATAAGTTTTCGGATAATATAATTCAATATATACATTGTCGCTGGCTCCGTTTATTCCGTTGGGGAACACGCTATTCTTTACTGTGAAGTAAAAATCTGATTTTACGTAAGTACCGACAATAGGTTCAGAACTTGTGTAATTGAATGTAACTGCATCGGTTTCATTAAAAATTAATTTTTCCGGATTAAAAAGCAGTTTGCGGACCTTTTCTTTGTTGTCTTTAAGAAATTGTAAAACAACCGGATTTTCATCTGCATAAACCTGATTATAAACAATTCCAAGAGCTGTACCTGCTGTGTCAATTTTCCACGAACCCGTGAGGACAATTGGTGCCTGTTCTTTGTTACAACTTGTAAGCGATATCGATAAGACCGCTAAAGCCACAACAGTAAGAAATCTGTTAAGTTTCATAAAATTACTTTTAAGGTGAATAATAAATGTAGAATAGGCATTAGCATCACAAAAGTATAAAAATTAGCCAATATTCTATTAAATTTGTAAAAAAATATAAGATGGAGTATTTTGCTACTTGCAATGGAATCGCTGTTCACATATCTGACAGTCAGAAGGGGGAGAAGTGTCTGATTTTGCTTCATGGCTATCTTGAAACGCTTAGTATTTGGGATGATTTTATAAAACTTCTTCTCCCCAGGATGCGAATCATAGCAATTGACCTTCCCGGTCATGGCCTCACAGGAACAAACAAGGAGATTAATACAATAGAATTTTCTGCAGATGTTGTAAGCGCAGTACTTGAAAAATGCGGTGTTCAAAAAGCATATATTATGGGGCACTCTATGGGTGGATACATTGCAATCGAAGCAGTAAAAAGGTATCCTCATTTGTTTGAAGGCCTTGTTCTAATGCATTCTGTTCCATTTGCAGATACGCCCGAAAAATTGAGAGACAGGGATAGAGAAATAGCTCTTATAAAACAGGCAAAATTGCCGACAATTGCCCGTCTGGGCATTCCAAAGATGTTTTCGCCCAGTAACCTGAGGAGAATGGACGAAAAGATATTTGAAATAATTGAGTTAACCGAAACCCATGACCCCGAAGGAATAGCTGCTTCGGTGGAGGGGCTAAAGGCCAGGCCGGACAATTTCGAATTTCTGAAGGAATGTAAAACACCGCTTATTATGTTTTTCGGTGCACAAGATTATCACATACCTACAGAGAGAGCCGAACTCCTGGCAAAAGAGCTTCCAAATGCGGAAACGGTATTTTTAGCCAATTCCGGGCACAATGGTTTTCTTGAGGAGCCAGTAGTTGTACAAGGAGCTTTAGAGCGCTTTATGGCCCTGTAACGATATATTTCATCACTAATATTAACTCTTTCATGAAGAATTTTTTGTTTTTGCCGGTATTGTGTCTGATTATCTTTAATAATCAGCTTTATTCACAGAATACACTCCGCGACTATGGCGTTAAAATTGGAGTGATGAAAACAGGAAAAAACAACGCAATAACCGATGTGCCGGGAGTAAAAGTCGGTCACAAAACATTAATTTCCGGAGAGGATATCAGAACCGGGGTAACAGCAATTGTTCCGCATGAGGGAAACCTGTTCAGAAAAAAAGTTCCCGCAGCGATATTTGTTGGCAACGGATTTGGAAAACTTGCAGGATATACTCAGGTTAAAGAGCTTGGAAACATTGAAACTCCGGTTATTTTAACAAACACAATGAGCGTGGCGGCCGCTCTTGACGCGCTGATAACATACACTCTTGCTCAGGAGGGAAATGGAACAATCGGATCTGTTAACGGCATAGTAGGAGAAACAAATGACGGAGGGCTTAATGATATAAGAGCAAGAGTTGTAAAACCGGCAGATGTTCTTGAGGCAATTGCGAATGCGAAGTCAGGAATAGTTGAACAGGGTGGGGTAGGCGCAGGAACCGGAACAATATGCTTTGGATTTAAGGGCGGGATTGGAACATCGTCCCGGGTACTCCCTAAATCTCTGGGGGGATATACTGTGGGAGTTCTTGTCCAGACAAATTACGGAGGAGTTCTCGAGGTTGCTGGAGTTCCCGTTGGTCAGATGCTTAACAACTACAGCTATAGAAACAATATTATGCAGGATGCCGATGGTTCTTGCATGATTGTAGTCATTACAGACGCTCCGCTTACTTCAAGAAATCTTGAAAGGGTGGCAAAGAGAGCATTTATGGGGCTGGCAAAAAGCGGTGGAATTGCTTCAAACGGAAGCGGCGACTACATAATTGCGATGTCTGTAGCAAAAGAGAATTTACTTGATGAGTCCTCGGAGTTTTATCTGCCTAAAGAACTTCAGAATGACGCCGTTTCACCTGTATTTATGGCAACAATTGAGGCTACCGAAGAGGCCCTCATTAATTCGCTTGTGGCAGCAAAAACCATGAAGGGATATAAAGGCAAAGTGGTGGAGGAGCTACCAAAGGAAATTATCAAAAGGATAGCGGCCGGCGTGAATCTCGGCAACCATTCTGTACAAATCGTTCCTTAGTTTGTCAATCTGAATTTTTTCCCGTGCAGAAATAAAAATACATGGAGCATTTTCTTTGCCCATCCAGGAGTTCTGCAATTCGGCTATTGTGTAGTTCTCTTTCTTTTTAGGACCTAAGTCAAATTCGTCCTGTGGAATATACTTATATGCGTCTATCTTGTTAAAAACAAGAAATACAGGCTTGTTCTTTGCTCCAATTTCGTTTAAAGTATCGCGGACCACATTTATCTGCTCTTCAAAATTCGGATGAGAGATATCTACAACATGCATAAGTATATCTGATTCTCTAACCTCATCCAGGGTGCTTTTGAAAGATTCTACAAGCTGGTGTGGAAGTTTCCTTATAAAACCAACGGTATCGCTGAGAAGAAACGGAACATTTTCGATAACAACTTTTCTCACCGTTGTATCCAGCGTTGCAAAAAGTTTATTTTCGGCAAAAACGTCACTTTTAGCCAGCAGGTTCATTAGTGTGCTTTTGCCAACATTTGTATACCCAACCAGAGAGATTCTCACCATATTGCCTCTGTTTCCCCTCTGTGAGGCCATCTGCTTGTCTATCTTCTTCAGTTGTTCTTTTAACCGGCTGATTTTATCAAGGATTATACGACGGTCGGTCTCTATCTGACTCTCACCCGGACCCCTCATTCCTATACCACCTCTCTGGCGCTCGAGGTGGGTCCACATTCTTGTCAGCCTGGGCAGCAAATATTGATACTGAGCAAGTTCTACCTGTGTTTTCGCATAAGCAGTTTTTGCTCTTTTTGCAAAAATGTCAAGTATGAGATTTGTTCTGTCAAGAATCCTGCATTCGAGTTCTCTTTCAATGTTTCTTAGCTGAGAAGGTGTCAGTTCGTCGTCGAATATTACAAGACTGATATTTTGTTCTTTGATATATGCCTTGAGCTCTTCGAGTTTACCGGATCCGATATATGTCTTGGGATTTGGTTTATCTACTTTTTGAATGAATCTTTTGTCGGTAACAGCTCCGGCGGTTTCTGCAAGAAACTCCAGTTCATCGAGGTACTCAATGACTTTTTGTTCGTCTTCGTTTTGCTTGATAACACCAACAAAAACGGCTTTTTCAATAAAATTGTCCTGTTCGGTCATCTGTCTTTAGTAAAGAAAAGGCTGCTTCTTATGAGGCAGCCTTTGTCCATATTTTTCAAAATTAATTATCTTAATTGGAAAATAACAGGGAATGTGTAACGAACCTTAACTGGTTTGTTCCTTTGTTTTCCCGGTTTCCATTTAGGTGAAGAAGCAACAACTCGGGCAGCTTCTTTATCAAGTGAAGCATCAACTCCTCTGACAACCTTTACGTCACTTACACTACCATCGGTACCAACGAGAAACTGAAGTATAACACGACCCTGAACGCTGTTTTCCTTAGCGATTTCGGGATAAACCAGTTTACTTGCAACCCATTTTGTAAATGTATTTTCGTCACCACCCTGGAATGTTGGTTTTTCTTCAACGATTGTGAAAGGAATCTCTTCTTCTACAATTACCTCTTCAACAGCTCCCTTAACATAGTCTTTAATTTCCACGCCAAGTTTTTTGTCGTCTTCTGTGTTAATAACGAGGTCATTTTTAATGTTCATGTCGTCATCAACAATTTCGATAACGTCCGAAACTGTAGGAATTTTTGGCATTTCTGCAGGGGGCGGAGGGGTATCGTTGGTGATGGGGATTAACTCCTCTTCAATTACAACTGCGTTTTCAGTTCCGGTTTGTGCTGTGCTTTTATCGTAGCTTTTCCATTCGAAAGCCAGTAACACAAGTAAAAGTGTTGCAACCAGACCAATTTCTGTGAACAGCAGCTTCTTGTTTTCGAGATTTGCTTTAGGCGTTTTCTTTATTTCCATGTCTTTGTTATGTATACAAATGGTTATCGAATTGTAAAATTAGAAAGAAATAATTATTTGACAAAAGTAATTGTGGATAAACTTTTATTAAATATTACTAAATGCAAGATAATGAGGACAATAAATTTTTAATTGATTGTTAAAAACTTTTTAAAGTGGAGCATATCGGAGTCGAACCGATGACCTCTTGCATGCCATGCAAGCGCTCTAGCCAACTGAGCTAATGCCCCATATATTTTGCACCACAAAGATGCAAAATATTTTGAATCAAATTAAATCAAATTTAGGTCCTTTAGCACCTGATTTGTTGACCTTACCGAATCTGCGCTCTTCTGGAATTCTGCTTTCTCTTCTGCGTTGAGGTTGAGCTCAACAATTCTTTCCCATCCGTGTCTGCCCACAACAACAGGCACACCAAGACAAATATCTTCTTGTGAGAATTCTCCCTCTAACATAACGCTGCAAGGATAAATCTTTTTTTCATCGAGTACGATAGATCTGACAAGTGCTGCAGCTGCTGCACCCGGAGCATACCAGGCAGATGTTCCAAGGTGTTTTGTGAGAGTTGCACCACCAACCATAGTGTCTTTAGCTACCTGTGCAAGCACTTCGCCGGAAAGCAGTTCGTTTACAGGAATACCTCTTAAGTTTGCAAACCTTGTTAACGGAATCATAGTTGTATCTCCATGACCACCGATAACCATGCCAGCTACGTCACTTGCAGGAGAGTCCAGTGCTTTTCTTAAATAATATACGAATCTGTTGCTGTCAAGGATTCCGCCCATACCAATTACTTTGTTCTTGGCAAGTTTAGTCCTTTTCAATGTTAGATATGTCATTGTATCCATAGGGTTTGAAATCATCACAAATACTGCATTCGGAGAGTATTTAAGTGCGTTTTCAACAACGTTGTTTACAATCTCTGCGTTTGTGCTGATAAGTTCTTCCCTTGTCATACCGGGTTTGCGGGGAAGGCCCGAGGTAACCACGATTACCTTTGATTTAGCAGTTGCTTCATAATCATTTGTTACTCCGGTTATTTTTGTGTCGAACCTGAGGAGTTTTGCGGTTTGCATCATATCAATCGCTTTTCCTTCTGCAATACCGGGTTTAATATCCAATAGTACGATTTCGCCCGCGAATTGCATCATATTCATAGCATTGACACAAGTGGCTCCAACATTCCCGGCACCAATTACACTTACCTTTGACATAATTTTAAAATTTTAATTTATATATTTTAGTAGTTTTGCAGCAAATAAAAAAAACATGAATAGCGTTGAAGAATTCCGCACATATCGTGCCAAAATGAACAAGGTAATTCTTGATTCCGACAATTTATTTTTTAAGAGATTTTATAATCTTGACACAAGATGTTATGAAGACGGAGCCTTATCATCGCAAACAAAAGAGATGCTTGGACTTGCAACATCGATGGTACTTCGGTGCGACGATTGTATTAAATATCATCTCGAAAAATGTTTTGAGCAGGGAGTGACAAGAATGCAGATTTTTGAAATTTTTTCGGTTGCGAACCTTGTTGGCGGTTCAATTGTTATCCCTCACACTAGAAGGGCTATTGAATACTGGGATATTCTTGAAGAACAAAAAAGGAATGATTAAATACTTCAGGGAAGATACTCGTTTTGTTTTCAAGGGACGAAGAGACAATAACGAATGGTTAAAAGATGTTATCACATCTGAGTCGGTTAAAGAGAAGTTCAGGGCAGGAGATATTAATATTATTTTTTGCTCGGATGATTATTTGCTTGATTTAAACAAAAAGTTTCTCTCACATGATTTTTATACGGATATTATTACTTTTGATAATTGTGCAGACAAGATTATATCGGGAGATTTGTTTATAAGCATCGACAGAGTACGGGAAAATTCTAAAACTTATTCTTCATCTTTTGACGAAGAGCTCCACAGGGTTATTGTTCATGGAGTGCTGCATCTTTTGGGGTATAAAGACAAGACAAAAGCCCAGAGTAAAATTATGAGGGAAAAGGAAAGCTTTTATTTAAATTTATTTATTAAATGACAGACAGCTACGACATAATAGTTATTGGAGCAGGACATGCCGGCTGTGAAGCAGCCCACGCAGCAGCTAAGATGGGTTCGAAAGTCCTTCTTTTAACTATGGACATGAATAAGATTGCTCAAATGTCTTGCAATCCAGCTATTGGCGGTATAGCTAAGGGCCAGATAGTAAGGGAAATAGATGCTTTGGGTGGCTGTTCAGGAGCTGTAACCGATGCTAGTACTCTCCAATTCCGGATGCTAAACCGTTCTAAGGGGCCTGCGATGTGGAGCCCAAGAGCTCAATGTGACAGACAGCATTATTCTTTAAACTGGAGATATATTTTAGAAAACACTCCAAACTTATATATCTGGCAGGATACAGTTGTCTCTTTTATTTTCGATAATAATTCAGTTACCGGTGTAACGACTGAGCTTGGAGCGACTTTTAGTGCAAAATCCGTAATTCTTACTGCGGGTACTTTTTTAAATGGCAAGCTATTTATAGGTCTTCATACAACTGAGGGTGGAAGAGTAGGAGAGCTTCCTTCCCTTCACCTTTCGGAACAACTTATGAGTGTGGGATTTCAGGTTGAGAAAATGAAAACCGGAACACCTCCGAGAATTGATGCAAGATCGGTTGATTTATCAAAGCTTGAAATTCAGCCGGGAGATATCAACCCAGAAAAGTTCTCTTTCTTAAATATCCCTTCGCCGATACAAGGTTCGGTAAAACAGATGAGCTGTTACATGGTTCATACTAATAGTAAGGTTCACGATATACTAAAAGATGGTTTTGAATTTTCTCCTCTGTTTTCCGGGAAAATCTCCGGTAAGGGTCCAAGGTATTGTCCGAGCATAGAGGATAAGCTAAGAACCTTTTCTGATAAAAATTCACACCAGCTTTTTTTAGAGCCGGAAGGATGGAATACTAATGAATATTATCTTCAGGGGTTTTCTTCATCGTTGCCCCTGGACACTCAATATGCTGCTTTAAGAGCTATTCCGGGATTTGACAAGGTAATTATTTTCCGTCCCGCTTATGCTGTGGAATATGATTATTTCCCACCGACACAATTGAACCATACTCTTGAAACTAAAATTATTTCCAACCTTTATTTTGCAGGGCAGGTTAACGGAACAACCGGTTATGAAGAAGCAGCTGCCCAGGGTTTAATTGCCGGTATTAATGCTCATTTAAAAATTGCAGGCAAAGAACCATTGATTCTAAAACGCAATCAGGCCTATATTGGTGTTCTCATAGATGACTTAGTAACAAAAGGAGTAGACGAGCCTTACAGAATGTTTACATCCCGGGCTGAATACAGAATATTACTAAGACAGGATAATGCGGACCTCCGGCTCACAAACATCGGTTATAAAATTGGTCTTGCTTCTCATGAAAGATTCAGGTTAATCAATAAGAAATACGAGCTTATTAATAATATCATAGACTTTTTAACAACTGCTACAATCTCTCCTGATGAAGTCAATCCTTTCCTTGATAGAATTAACACAACCTCAATCACTCAAAAAAAGAAGATTTCTGAGATTCTAAGCAGACCACAAGTCGAATTAAGATCGCTAATTGAAATTGTTCCACGTGGAACGGTTGATAATTATTTGGCAGAAAAAGCGGGCTCTTCTATAAATGCTCCCCAAATACTGGAGATATTATTCGATGTAGATAAAGAAGAGGAAGAGATAAGTAATTCTCTGCTAAATAGTGGTATATCTACTTTGACCGAAACATTTTCTACTTTGGCGGCTGACCTTTTGTTGCCTTATCAGAACAATGCCTATGACGGTAAAGTTTCCGGTGTAAAAATCATTAAAAAAGAGATTCTTGAGTCTGTTGAAATTCTTGTAAAGTATAAAGGATATATAGACAGAGAGAAGCGAATTGCCGATAAGATTTTAAAATTGGAAGAGATTAAGATTCCGGAAACATTCGATTATACGAATCTTACCTCATTGTCTATTGAATCAAGGCAAAAACTGCAAAAACAAAGGCCAAAGACAATATCTCAGGCATCAAGAATACCGGGTGTTTCGCCTGCAGACATATCGATTTTGCTTGTATATTTCGGCAGATAGCAAGATAGTACTGGTTATTGTTCCTCGTGGAACATAGTGAGCTATTCCATCGGAAGAGAGAGGTGGAGCATGTCGATGGATTTTGCAATACCATCCTTTAATTCCATAAAAAGAGCTGCCCTTTCTATATTAGATCCGGGCAGTTTTTCATATCCATAGCCGGGAAGATCAGCTTTGATTATATTTGTCTCGCTTCTTCCTGTAAAGCTTAAAACAGAATATACATCTTGAAAATCATCCATTGTAGTAGCGTTGCTTTCAAGAATCTTAAAGACATTTCCGGAGATATCCGTTTCATCCGGATATCCAATAACATATATACGCTTTGATAATCCTTCAATTCCGATTTTTTCGAATTCAAAAGCATTGCCATTTCTGTCTAATACCTCAGAAAGTGCATATCTGAGAATTGATTGTGGCCACATGAAACAGAATTCAGATAGTTGCTCTTCGCGAAGTTTTTCAAGGCGTTCCGGAGAAAGCTGTTTTATGGAACCAATAATTTTTTGATATCTCCAGCTAATTGATGCCTTGTCTATTTGCTCAAAGTATTGTTTATATGAATTTTTAAGTAGTTCTTTTTCAAAGCCAAGCTTGTTGTAGAGTTCAAAGAGACCAACGGTTGCGGGCTTTACCAGAAAATATGAATACCCGTTAACTTTAAGATAATCAATCGCTTTTTCGATTATAATCCGGGAATAGGAGTTTCCTCTGTGGCCTGGCAGGGTGCCTACGCCATAAAGATAACCGCCAGAAATTTTCTCTCGATTTAAATATGCATATGAAGGAACGACGGAGGCGCAGGAGTAAATACCGCCATTTTCGTCTCCCAATACCCATGTGCTGGTATAAGGGAGGCAATGGTTTAGATATTTATATATATAGTCCTCATCATCAGTGAAACAAGCTCGCCATATCTCAGCTATATATTCCCTGTCTTTGATTGTGGCCTCTCGTACTATCATTTTCTACTCGTTCTTGTAAATATCAGCAATCAGGTCGGCATATTTTGCCCTGATTTTAGCCCTTTTAAGCTTCAGCGTCTGTGACAGCATGTCGTTTAGAGGAGTCCATTCGTCAATAATTAATTTAGGCCTTTTAACTTGTTCGTGAATAGCAAGACGGCTGTTAACCTTTTCAATTTCCTTATTAATCTTTTTAATGACATCTGGTTTAGATATAAGGTCAACATTATCTGCATATTGAATCTTATGTTTGGCCGCCCAGAAATGTAACCCGTTTATATTCGGAATTATTATTGCTGACGCAAATTTTTGATTTTCACCTATAACCATACAGTTTTCTATATATGATGATTCCTTTAAAAGGTTCTCAATCACCTGAGGAGCAACATATTTACCTGCCGATAGTTTGAAGATTTCTTTTTTTCTGTCAGTTATTTTCAGGAAAATTTTATCTACCATTACTCCGATGTCTCCGGTATGTAGCCAGCCGTCGCTATCAATAACCTCCTTAGTGTACTCCGGATCTTTATAGTAGCCAAGCATGATGTGTGGACCGCGAGAAAGAATTTCTCCGTCTTCGGCAATCTTCATTTCCGTTCCTTCCATTGCTTTGCCCACAGTTCCGATTTTAATAATCATCTCCTTAGGATTATTAACTGCTATAACCGGAGAGGCTTCTGTCATACCGTAACCCTCAAATACATACATCTTTGCAGCTGTAAATAGTCGAATTATTTTTGCCTGAATCGCAGATCCGCCGGAAACAACCAGCATCTCTTTCCCTCCAAGTTTTTCTCTCCATTTGCTGTACACAAGCTTGTCTGCAATAGAGTATTTGAGTTTGTAAAGGGGGCTTGTCTTTGAATAATCAAATTTGCATGCAATCGAAAAAGCCCAGTTGTATATAATTTTTTTAATTCCGCTTAAATCTTTGCCGGCACTTTCAAATTTTGAAAACATCATCTCAAGTACCCTTGGAACGGCGCAAAATCCGTCTGCTTTGCAGTCGGCTAGGTCTGTCGCAATAGTTGAGAGACTTTCGGCATAATAGATACTGATGCCAAGATATTGATAGTCATAGTTCATACTGCGTTCGTAAATATGACACAGAGGCAGGAAACTGAGCATTTTATGTCTGTAGTCTCTTATCTGCTGAACTGCTGTTCCAATAAATTCAAAGACAAGATTTCTGTGTGTGAGCATAACACCCTTTGGGGTACCGGTGGTTCCGGAAGTGTAAATTATTGTAGCAACCTCACTGTCACTTAATTCGGCTTTGTTTTTCTTTATTGCCTCTTCATATTTGGAAGCATTTTCTTCTCCTAACTTATACAAATCGTCTATTGATTCATATCCCTCAACATGGTCCAGCGTATATACTTTTATAGGATGGTCTGCTTTTTCTATAAACGGCACAAGTTTTTTTACAAGTGTTTCATTGCCAAGTATTATGACTTTTGCATCACTGTGATTAAAGATGTGTTTATAGTCTTCGTTGCTCATTGTTGTATAAACCGGAACATATATAAGGTTTGCAAGGGTGAGCCCCATGTCAATAAAGTTCCACTCAGGCCTGTTCGCGCAAATGGCAATAACTTTGTCTTCCTTTTTAAGACCAATTGAAAGAAAAGCATAGGCAAGTTTATGGGAATATTCGTAATAGTCTTTACAAGAGTATTTTATCCACTTACCATTGAATTTTCTGCTCAGAATATCGTCTTTCGGATATTGTGTGACCAGATTTTCTAAAAGATCAAATGTTCTTTTAACTTCCATAGTTTTAGATTGGGGGTTTAAGTTTATTCAACAAGTCTTTTTATATCTTTTATAAAAATATCGATGTCAGCTTTTGTTGTATTGAAAGAACACATCCACCTCACCTCGTATGTCGCTTCGTCCCATATATAGAAATAGTGAAGTTCCAGCAGTTTATTGCACAAATCTTTTGGGACAAAAGCAAAAACAACATTTGTTTCAACCGGGCGGCTAATTATAATCTGGGGAACAGTTTTAAGCTCCTGTTCAAGATATTTAGCCATGTTGTTCGATTCCGAAGCCAGCTTAATGTTTGTTTCATCTTTCAGATATGCTTCAAATTGTGCGGCAATAAACCGCGTCTTTGAATATAGTTGGCCGGCCTGTTTCCTTATGTAAAGAAAATTTTTTGCCAGTTCTTCCCGAAAGAAAACCACAGCCTCGCCAATGAGCAATCCGTTTTTTGTTCCGCCGAATGAAATAGCATCGACTCCAAGGTCGGCTGTAAAGCTTTTAATTGGCATTTTAAGAGAGGCAGAGGCATTTGATATACGCGAGCCGTCTATGTGCAGATAACAATCGTGTTCATGCATTAAATCGGCCAGAATTTTAATTTCTGTTGGGGTGTAAATTGTTCCTAATTCGGTTGGTTGCGAGATAGAAAGCACTTTTGGTTGAGAATGATGCTGAAATCCGAAACCAATAAGAGCCTTTTTTACTGCCTCCGGGGAAACTTTACCATCAACACAGGGAAGGGGAATCAGTTTACAACCGGTTAGCTTTTCAGGTGCTCCGCATTCATCTACATTAATATGTGCGCTTTCCGGGCACAGGATGGAGTTGAAAGTGTTGGTCATCGCCTTTAGTGAAACTATGTTTGCGCCGGTGCCGTTTAAAACAAAAAATGGATAGGCATTTTCTCCCAAAATTCTTTTGAACTCTTTAACAGCCCGTTTGGTTATTTCATCTTCGCCATACGCAACCTGGAACTCATTATTCGCACTAATGATTGCCTCCATTATTACCGGAGCAACTCCTGAATGATTGTCACTTCCAAAACTATGCTTCATATTTTTCTGGTTCTATTGTAAAACTGAGTGTAAATTTAATAAAAAACCCTTTGGAAAAATCCAAAGGGTAATATTTCGTAATATAAAAGAATAAGTTAGAGAATTGTCTTGTATTTATCTGCATCCATCAGGGCATCTAGTTCAGCAGGATTTGTCAATTCAACTTTAATCATCCAGCCGCTTCCGTAAGGATCTTTATTCACAGACTCAGGTGCACTTTCCAGGTTTGCGTTAACCTCAATAATTTTTCCGGAAACTGGCATAAGGCCGTCGGCCACGGTTTTTACAGCCTCAATGGCGCCAAAAACTTCGCCAATATCAAGGGTTTCGCCTTCGGTTTGAATGTCAACAAAAACGATGTCTCCTAATTGTCCTTGTGCGAAGTCGGTAATACCTATAGTTGCGATATTACCTTCAACAAGAACCCACTCGTGGTCATTGCTGTACTTTAGATTTGCAGGTATATTCATAATTCTGTTATTAAATTTGAGGCAAATGTATGAAATATATTTAATATTATAACCTTTTTAGTGCAAGCTTAATGAGGTCTTCCAGCCGGCATCCGGGCAACTCTTTTAAAATTGAGTCCAGTACTTTTTCGACATTTTGTTTGGAAAAACCGAGCAAAACAAGAGCAGAAAGTGCCTCCTCCCTTTGAGTAGGAACGCCTCCTTGGTAAAAACTGCCGGATATGTCGGCAACACCACCTTTTATAATCTTGTCTTTAAGTTCAATAAGCAATCTCTGAGCAGTTTTGAGGCCAATACCCTTAATGCTTTTAAGTTTATTAATGTCTCCGGTTATTATTGCATTTCGTATCTCTTCGGAAGTCATAGAAGACAACATGGTCCTTGCTGTATTTGGCCCGATTCCGGAAACTTCAATCAGGTGACAAAAAATCACCCTCTCTTCTTTATCGTAAAAACCGAAGAAAAGCTCAATATCTTCTCTTACGTGGTGATATATGTAGAGCTTAGTATTTGTGCCAGGCTGCAGTTTAGAATAAGTCTGAAGAGAAATCAAAATTTTGTACCCGATATTGTTTGTCTCTAAAACAACTTCTGTTGGGGTAAGTTCTGCAAGAATGCCTTTTATGTAGTCGTACATTTTGTCTTATTTAAACATTTATGGCAAATTTATGTTTTTTAAGGTATATTGAGAAACTTTGTTTTGCTAATTTTGTGCGATATATAAAGTAAAAACTGTCAGAAAAATAGATAAATGGAGTTATACAACGATATTGAAAAAATCCGGGAACAGTTTCCGGCTCTAAAACAAAGGGTTAATAACAGGGAACTGGTTTACTTCGACAATGGGGCAACCGCGCAAAAGCCTGTTGGTGTTATCAATCTGCTTAACGAAATGAACTCTGGAGTTAATGGCAACATTCACAGAGCAGTTCATGAGCTCAGTGCCCGGAGTACAATTCTATACGAAGGAGCGAGGGATGCTGTAAAGTCATTCATTAATGCCGGTGACAGAGGCGAAATTATATTCACATCCGGTACTACAGCCTCAATTAACCTTGTGGCAAATAGCTTTACTTCCACATTCATAAATAAAGGCGATGTTATCCTGTTAACAGAAGCCGAACACCATTCAAATCTTGTTCCCTGGCAAATGGCGTGTAGCAGGTCAGGTGCAGAACTTCGTTTTTTGCCTGTTGATGAACAGGGTAACTGGAGAATGGATTTGCTGGACGAACTACTTGATAAACGCGTTAAACTTGTTTCTGTTGCGCAGATTTCAAATGTGCTTGGCATAATCAATCCTGTTAAACAGTTAATTGATAAAGCTCACTCTGCCGGAGCAAAGGTTCTCATAGACGGGGCTCAGGGAATCGTTCACACCCGGGTTGATGTAAAGGAACTTGACTGCGACTTTTATGTCTTCTCAGGGCACAAACTGTATGGGCCAACTGGTACAGGAATTCTTTACGGGAAAAAGAATTTGCTTGAAGAGATGGTTCCATGGATGGGTGGTGGCGACATGGTTGGTACAGTTAGTCTTGAGAAATTCTCATTTGCCGAATTACCTCTAAAATTTGAAGCAGGAACTCCAAATTTTATTGGTGCAGCAGCTCTGGGAGAGGCAATTAAATTCATGAACAGCATAGACAAAGGGTTTGCAGAGAAACACGAAAAAGAGGTTGAATCGTATATACTAGGAGAGCTTTCCAGGATAGACGGAATTCGGATATATGGCTTGGGAAAAAACAAGATCCCTTTGTTCTCTTTTAATATCGAGGGTATTCACCCATCGGATCTGGCTATTTTACTTAACAAAATGGGCGTTGCCGTCCGTTCCGGGATGATGTGCTGCGAACCACTAATGAACAGGTATGGTGTGACAGGTATGGTAAGAGCCTCTCTGGCAGTGTATAATACGATGAAAGAAGCAGAAATATTCATCGAATCCATAAAAAGAGGCGTAAGAATGTTATCGTAGGAATCTATTGTATAGATAAACGATCTTAAAAATAAGATATTTAAAAAAATATATAATGACAATTAAAGAAGTAGAGCAGCAAATTGTAGAGGAATTTTCAATTTTTACAGATTGGTTAGACAAATATGAGTACATAATTGAACTTGGTAAGTCGCTTCCAATAATTAATGAGAAGGGGAAAGATGAAAAAAACCTCATAAAGGGATGTCAGTCAAGAGTATGGCTTGCTGCTGATTATATAGACGGGAAGATATTTTTTACCGCAGACAGTGATGCAATAATAACGAAAGGTATTATTTCTCTTTTAGTGAGGGTTTTTTCCGGGAGAACGCCACAGGAAATCATTGATGCCGACCTTTTATTCATTAAGGAGATAGGGCTTGAAGAGAATCTATCTCCAACAAGGGCAAATGGTCTTTTATCCATGATCAGGCAAATTAAATTCTATGCTGTTGCTTTTGCGGCAAACAAGAATAGTTAAATTATTTAATATGAGCGTTGAAAAGAATATTGTGCTGGCTTTAAAACAAGTCCACGACCCGGAAATTCCGGTGAATGTTTATGATCTTGGGCTCATTTACGAAATAAGAGTAGATGAAAACAATAAGGCATTTATTAAGATGACACTTACTGCTCCTAATTGTCCAATGGCCGATCAGCTGCTGCAGGACGTTTATGATGCAGTTATGGATGTTCCTACTATTGATGATGTTGCAATTGAGCTGACATTCGACCCTCCTTGGAGCAAAAACAGAATGAGTGAAGAGGCTCTGCTTGAACTGGGATTATTATAAAATGCATAAAATTTATTTGCTTTTGGGCAGTAACCGGGGGAACAAAGCCTCCCTTCTCGAAAAGGCAGTAGAAAGACTAGATTCAATTTCCCTTAAACCGGTTATTTCCTCTTCTCTTTTCGAGAGCGAACCATGGGGCTTTAATGCGGAAGAGTGGTTCTTAAACATGGCGGTACTGATTGAAACGAATCTTTCTCCGGAAGAGCTTATTTACCAAATTCTTAATATAGAAAAAGAGCTTGGCCGGGTAAGGGGTTCGCTAAAAGAGGGATATGAATCGCGGGAAATTGACATTGATATTTTGTTATATGACAACCTGGTTATTGATAGTGATTTTTTGACAATACCTCACCCCAGGATGCATTTGCGTAAATTCGTATTAGAGCCGCTTATGGAGATTGCTTCTAATATTGAACACCCTGTTTTTTGCAAAACAATTAAAGAACTTTGTAAAATCTGTCCCGATAAATCTATTGTGAAAAAGAAGGAATAATGAAAAATTCTTTGTTTACAGATACCAGGGGAAGAGAAATTCCTTCATTTGATTTACAGCTGGGAGAGGAGAATGTACTCTTCGCGTTTAGGACAATGGAGGAGATATGGGACGAGTCCGGAAGCGAGCCAGACCCTCCGCACAGACACAATTTCTATACAATTATCTTTATTAAAAACGGGACCGGAACACATATAATTGATTATAATCAATATGATATCATTCCCGGCCGGGTTTTCTTCCTTTCTCCAGGGCAGGTTCATCAGGTTTATACTCCGGAAAAGCCGGATGGACTAGTGATAATGTTTACAAAGGACTTTCTGTGTAAATACAACATAAGCGAAGATTTTTTATCAAACATTGCTCTTTTCTCTGACCATCCGGAAACATCCCCGGTAGATGTGGGTTTGGAAGGGTCTGAAAAACTGGAATACATTGGAAAGGAGATAGAACAACTATTTAAGAGGGGGGAGCGATTTGTTAATGATGCAGTTGCATCATGGCTTAAGCTGTTTTTAATAGAATGTAACTGTGCTGCTGAGCATCTATTTGCCGGAAATACTCAGCTTCTGGAAACAGGCAGGAGTATTGCCGGAGAGTTTAAAAAACTGGTTGAAGAGAAGTTTAATGAGTGGCACCTTGTGGGAGATTATTCCAAGGCACTTAATATAACCCCGGACTACCTTAATAGTGTTTTAAAAAGCGCAACCGGAACAAATGCTAAAGAGTACATTCAAAACAGACTCATACTTGAAGCAAGAAGACTCGGCGCCCATACATCATTGTCATCAAAAGAGATAGCCTATAAGCTTGGGTTCCTGGATCCTGCCCATTTCAGCACTTTTTATAAAAATACAGCAGGAGAAACCTTCTCTGATTTTAGAAACAAACCGGAAAACTACAACAGATAGCCGGTTTTTTAAATTGACCGCCCTCTCCGGACCCTTTATCTTTGCATCATAATTTAATAAGACAAAATTATGGAAGCAAAATCATCAAAATACAATATCATAAAAGCCGATAGCAGAGGTCATGCAAGTCATGGATGGCTCACTTCGCATCACTCATTTTCATTTGCCAATTATTACAATCCGGAAAGAATTCATTTCGGTGCGTTAAGAGTTCTCAATGACGACATAATTGCTCCATCGGAGGGATTTGGCAAACACCCGCACGACAATATGGAGATAATAACTATCCCTCTTAGGGGAGAACTAAGCCACGGAGACAGCATGGGCAACAGTTCTGTAATAAGAGAGGGTGAGATTCAGGTAATGAGCGCAGGAACCGGTGTTATTCATAGCGAAGTCAACAGCAGCAAAACAGATGAAGTTGAGCTGCTTCAGATATGGGTTTTCCCAAACAAGAAGAGTGTTGCCCCGAGATATGAGCAAATAGTTCTTGATAAGAGTAAAATGGCGAATAAATTCGGTCAGGTACTCTCTCCGGAAATTAATGACGATGGAGTATGGATTCATCAGAATGCATGGTTCAATATGGGAGAATTTGAGAAGGGAATTACTCAAAATTACGATATTAAGAAAGCCGGAGACGGATTATACATTTTTGTAATTGACGGAGTGGTTAGTATAGACGGACATCAATTAAACAAAAGAGACGCAATAACTGTTTCTGATGCAGAAAAAGTAACAGTGACTTCCGAAGAGAATTCGAAAGTTCTTATTATAGAAGTTCCTATGGCGTGGTAATTAAATAATAAAATCAAAAA
>Ga0316605_10000824_pt1 | contig 19161 bp, 20 predicted proteins | sample OWC_soil_day20_n_FD_207666 | JGI IMG/M metagenome (GOLD analysis project Ga0316605, IMG submission 207666) | Wetland soil microbial communities from Old Woman Creek delta, Ohio, United States - OWC_soil_day20_noCT | ecosystem: Environmental > Terrestrial > Soil > Wetlands | place: USA: Ohio...
ATGGGGGTATTGAGGCTTAGTGCTGCCGAGTTGACCAAGCGCAGCAGGCTATAGGAAAGCTTGGGTTCCTTGCGGAAAATCTCTTCGAGTTCGTGCGTGTCGGCATCCTGGGTCAATAATGAGAGCAGTTGCAGGACGTGCAGGCGCAAAACGTCTGGTTTGTGGGGCTCTTTGCTGCGATGAAAGAGGAATTCCGTATCCGTCAAGGCCGCTTGGTTGGCCATGACCCATTCGAAGTCATGGTGGGTTTTGACGCCGGTGAAGATCAGCTTTGACTGCGTTGCCAGCACCATCAGCTTGATGGGCGGCAGGGCGCGAGCCTGGCTGGTTTCAAGGAAAACAAAATCCCATTTCTGGTCACTGGCGGGGAGGGCATGCAAGGGATGGATGACGACGCCCGCTTTGCCGCCGGCAAAGCGAATGGCTTCGGCAGGTACTGACCAGTCATCGCGGACGGCAGTATTTTCGGGTTCCTGGGTCACGAAGACGGTTTCGTCCGCTGGCCAAACTCCCTCCTCTTCGCCGCAGCTGTAGGCTTCCATCGGGACGAACCAGGGCAGGGAACGGCCAACTTTGGTTTCACGCGCTTGCTGGCGCAGACGAACGGCGGCTTCACCAAATTCCGAACCCGCACCGAAGGCCGTGACGGAGAGGATGAGCCCAGCCCAGCGTTCATCGCGGTTCAGCAAGGGATGTACGAAAAGATGTCTGGATGTCATGGCACGCGATGCCGCCTCGCATAAATATTGTGCAATCGTACCAGCCTTATGACGCAGCGTCAGTTAGTTGGCGAGACTTTTCGATAAAAAACGGGCGTAATATGCGCAAATGACTCCGACTTACTGGCAACGGGCAGGGCTAGCGCTGGGCAACAGCGATGAGATCATGGCTGGGCTGGTGTTGTGCTATGCCGATATGGGCTTGCAGTCGCGCGGCGACCCGTTTGGCACCTTGGCGCGTTCCATCGTTGGTCAGCAGATTTCGGTGCGGGCGGCGGATGCGGTCTGGGCGCGCTTTAGCGCAGCGCTGACAGCCATGACGCCGCAAGCGATTCTGGCCGCCGGGCAAAGCGGCTTGGCCGGTTGTGGCCTGTCGCAGCGCAAGATCGAATATCTGGTAGATCTGGCGGCGCATTTTGAAGGCGGCAGAATTATTCCTGAGCGCTGGCTGGATATGGACGATGAAGCCGTGATTGTCGAACTGACCGATGTGCGCGGTATCGGCCGGTGGACGGCCGAAATGTTTCTAATTTTTCATTTGCTGCGGCCGGATGTTTTTCCATTGGACGACATCGGCCTGCAACGTGCTGTCTTTGAACATTATTTTGACGGTAAAAAGCAAACCAGAAAGATTCTGGCGCAGTTTGGCGAACGCTGGCGTCCGTGGCGGACGGTGGCGACCTGGTATTTGTGGCGCAGTCTTGATCCGGTGCCAGTGCTTTATTGATAAGGTAGAATAGCTGACCTGAAATCGGGAATAACTATGAAAATCAGTTTCCTTGACTTTGAACAACCTGTTGCCGAACTCGAAGCCAAAATCGAAGAGTTGCGTTTCGTGCAGGACGATTCCGCCGTGGATATTTCCGACGAGATCGAGCGGCTGGAAAAAAAGAGTGCACAGCTGACACGCGATGTTTACGCCAAGTTGTCGTCGCGGCAGATTGTGCAAGTGGCGCGCCATCCGCAGCGCCCCTACACGCTGGATTACATTCCGCGTATTTTCACTGATTTTGACGAACTGCACGGCGACCGTGCTTTTGCCGACGACAAGGCGATTGTTGGCGGCATGGCGCGCTTTAACGGGCAACCGGTCATGCTGATCGGCCACCAGAAGGGGCGCGATACCAAGGATCGCAATTACCGCAATTTCGGCATGCCGCGTCCGGAGGGCTATCGCAAGGCCTTGCGCCTGATGAAGCTGGCGGAAAAGTTTGGTCTGCCGGTGTTCACCTTTGTTGATTCGCCCGGTGCCTACCCCGGTATCGATGCCGAGGAGCGTGGGCAGTCCGAAGCCATTGGCCGCAACCTCTTCGAAATGGCCAAGCTCAGGGTGCCCATCATCATGACCATCATCGGTGAAGGTGGTTCTGGCGGGGCACTGGCCATTGCTGTCGGCGATGTCCTGCAGATGCTGCAATATTCCTTCTATTCGGTCATTTCGCCGGAAGGTTGCGCATCCATCCTCTGGAAGAGCGCCGAGAAGGCCAATGAAGCGGCCGAGGCTCTGGCGATCACGGCGCCCCGTCTGAAATCGCTCGGGCTGGTCGACAAGATCGTCAATGAGCCTCTGGGTGGCGCGCATCGTGACCATGCCGCAATGGCGCAAACACTCAAGAAAGCCTTGCAGGATTCACTCAAGCAGGTGGGCAGTATGCCCATCGACGAATTGCTGGATGTCCGTTACGAACGGCTGATGAGCTATGGCCGCTTCAAAGAACTGCCCGTCGATTGAACTGCTGACCCGCCTCGACGCATTTTTCGCGGCGCGTGGAAAAATCGAGGGATCGCTCTGTGTCGGGCTCTCCGGCGGGCGCGATTCGGTTGTGCTGCTGCACGCGCTGACCCGTCTGGCGCTTCCCGGTTCGCTGGCTGCGCTGCATGTCCATCACGGGCTTTCGCCACACGCCGATGCATGGGCGGCGCATTGCCGACAGTTATGCGCGGCGCTGGGTGTCGAATTATCGGTGGCGCGGGTCGAGGTCAAGTGCAATAGCGGATTGGGGCTTGAAGCCGCCGCAAGGCAGGAGCGCTACCGGGTCTTTGCCGAATCCGATGCCGATGTGCTCCTGCTTGCCCATCATCAGGGCGATCAGGCTGAAACCGTGTTGTTCAATCTCTTGCGCGGATGTGGGGTGACCGGTGCCGCTGCCATGCCGGCCGAGCGTTCACTGGGGAAGCTTCGCCTCTGGCGGCCGCTGCTCGACGTTGCTCCCACCGAACTCGATGCCTACGCTCGTTATTACGCCCTTTCCTGGGTTGAGGACGAAAGCAATGCCGATACAAGCTTGACGCGCAATTTTCTGCGCCATGCGGTGTTGCCGCAGATTGGACAACGCTTTGCTGGTGCGCAGCATTCGCTTGCGCAGGCTGCCGGCCATTTTGCCGAGGCAGAAGCCTTGTTGGGCGAACTGGCGCTTATTGACTGGCAAAACAGTGCGCAAGGGAAAGGCTTGCTCATGGCCGTAGTACGGCGGCTTTCCCCCCAACGTCTGAAAAATCTCTTGCGCTGGCGGCTGCGCCTTTTAGGCTGGCAAGTGCCGGTCGCGACTCGGCTGGATGAGTTTGCCCGCCAACTGCACTCTGCCGGATTGGATCGGCACCCGTCCCTGACTTTGCCGGATGGCGAAATGCGGGTGAAAAATGGGCTTCTTCACTGGGTTGAAGGTGATGAAAATGAAATACTGTAGTCTGCGGAGCGCGCCGGGGTTTACGAACCACGGGCTGATGGGTGCGACATTTTTCGCTGGTATGTGGGCGGCACTGTACTTTCCTCATTTCCTTCCTGCCTTCAAATTGGGTGGTGCGTACGCCGCGATTGCGATTGCGGCGAGTATCGTCGCGATCATCGGGATTCCCGTTTTTCTTTATTTACAAGGGGATGAACTGCAGGGGGTTGTGGGATTCCTGCTGGCTTTGGCAAGTGGTTGGGCAGCGGCACGGATTGCACTGGTTTTCGAACTGCCGCCTGCCATGGTCGAGTCGGCGCGGCTGTGTGGTGCGGCTCTTGTCCCAGCTGCGATTTGCCTTGTCCTGCTTCTCCTGTTGCGGGATTGACAGTCGGCCAAATGGTGGTTCGTGGTAACATGCGCAACTTTTCCGGCGTCACATGAACCCTGCCAATTTCGACTTCCACTGCCATTCTTCTGTTTCCGACGGCCTCTTGCCGCCGGCGGAACTGGTGCGTCGGGCGGCATCGAATGGCGTTACCTGGCTGGCACTGACTGATCACGACGATCTGAGTGGTCTGGGTGAGGCGGCAGCAGCAGCACAGGAGGCCGGAATCGACTTTTCGGGCGGGGTGGAAATTTCCATTGAATGGCAGGGTATCCCTATCCATGTCGTCGGGTTGGGAATCAAGGGTGACTGCCCGCAATTACAGGCCGGCCTGCAAACTATTCGCAATGGCCGTGTCGAACGGGCGCGCCGCATGGAGGCTTCGTTGGCGGCGGCAGGCATTGAGGGTTGTTTCGACGGCGCCATGCGTTATGCCGAGAACCCGAGCCTGATTTCGCGCGCCCATTTTGCTCGTTACATGGTTGAAATTGGCATTGCTCAGGATACCTGCACCATTTTTCACCACTACCTGACCCCCGGCAAGCCGGGTTATGTCGATCATCGCTGGGCGACACTGGAAGAATCGGTGGGCTGGATTCTGGCGGCGGGTGGCGTGGCGGTAGTGGCGCATCCGGGGCGTTATCGTTTTGCCAATGGTGGTCAGCGTGCTTTTCTGTCCGAATTCAAGGAGTTGGGCGGGCAGGGTATTGAGGTGGTCTGCGGCTGTCATGGCAACGACAATGTCCAGCATTTCGCCCGCCTGGTTCGCCATTTCGGCTTGTATGCCTCGCGCGGGTCGGATTTTCACGGGCCGGAAGAAAGCTACATCGACCTGGGCAAACTCGCTGCCTTGCCCGAAGATTTGAAGCCGGTCTGGCGTTTGATGGCTTGACGGGCGTGGCGCTCCATTTGGTGATTCATCCCGAAACACCGCAGCCCCGGCTTTTGGCTCAGGCGGCGGAAATTGTGCGTTCGGGCGGCGTCGTGGTGATCCCGACCGATTCCTGCTACGCACTCGGTTGCCGCCTGGGGGACAAAACGGCGCTTGATCGCATACGCGAAATCCGCCGGGTCGATGATCGCCACCACATGACCTTGATGTGTCGTGATCTTTCCGAAATCGGCCAGTACGCCCGCGTCGACAATGCCCAGTATCGCTTCCTGAAAGCGGCAACGCCGGGAAGTTATACCTTCATTCTCGAAGGCACCAAGGAATTGCCACGCCGGGTGTTGCACCCGAAACGCAAAACCATCGGCCTGCGCGTGCCGGATCATCGGGTGGTGCGCGCCTTGCTGACCGAACTGGGAGAACCCTTGCTGACCACAACGCTGCATCTGCCCGGAGATGAGTTGCCGCTGACTGAAGGTTGGGAAATCAATGACCGGCTCGAAACCTTCGTCGACCTCATCCTGGATGGCGGCTACTGTGGGACGGAACCGACGACTGTGGTCGATCTGACCACTAGTCCGCCGCAACTGGTTCGCCTGGGGCTGGGTGACCCCGAACCATTGGGCTTGTTGGAGGCGTAATGATCGAAACGGTGCAGACCATTATTACGGCCGCGTTGCCGGTTGTGCTGGCCATTACCCTGCATGAGGCGGCGCATGGTTATGTCGCCAGGCATTTCGGCGATCCGACGGCCTGGCAGATGGGGCGCGTTACTCTCAATCCCCTGAAACACATTGATCCTCTGGGGACGATTGTCATTCCCTTGTTGATCTTGTTGTTATCCGGGGGGAAGTTTGTTTTTGGCTATGCCAAGCCGGTGCCGGTCGATTTCGGGCGCCTGAAAAATCCCAAGCGCGACATGCTTTGGGTGGCGGCTGCCGGGCCGGCAGTCAATTTTTTGATGGCGCTGGTCTGGGCGATGTTGTGGAAGCTGGCCGTGATGATGCCGGAAGGGGGCTATGCTTTTGCCCTCTTCAAGATGAGCCAGTATGGTGTCGTGGCCAATGTGGTGTTGATGGTGCTCAATCTGTTGCCTTTGCCGCCACTCGACGGCGGGCGCATTGCCGTCAGCTTGTTGCCGATGCGGCAGGCGCTGGCCTTTTCACAGTTGGAACGCTGGGGTTTCCCCATCCTTTTGGTTTTGATGTTTACGGGTGTTCTGGGCAAAATTCTGAATCCGCTGGTGGATGTGGTGATCGGAATTATTGGCCTGTTTGTCGGGATTTGATAGGTAGAAAAATATGTACGTCGAACGCGTTCTTTCTGGCATGCGCCCAACCGGGGCGCTGCATCTGGGTCATTATCACGGGGTGTTGCAGAACTGGGTCAAGCTGCAGCATGAGTATCCCTGCCTTTTCTTCGTGGCCGACTGGCACGCCCTGACGACGGATTACGATAATCCGCAAAACATCGAGAAAAACACCTGGGACATGATCATTGACTGGCTGGCGGCCGGGGTCGATCCCAATCAGGCGACCTTGTTCATTCAGTCCAAAGTTCCCGAACATGCCGAACTGCATTTGCTGCTGTCGATGATGACACCGCTCGGCTGGCTGGAACGGGTGCCAACCTACAAGGATCAGCAGGAAAAACTCGATAACAAGGATTTGTCGACCTACGGCTTTCTTGGCTACCCGCTGCTGATGAGCGCCGATATCCTGATTTATCGGGCTGACAAGGTGCCGGTCGGCGAAGACCAGATTCCGCACGTCGAATTCACCCGCGAACTGGCGCGCCGTTTCAATCACATGTACGGCCGTGAACCGGGCTTCGAGGACAAAGCGAAGGAAGCCGTCAAAAAACTGGGCAGCAAGAAGAGCCGTTTGTACGAAGAATTGCGTAAGCGTTTCCAGCAGGAGGGCGACCGCGAAGCTATCGAGCAGGCGCATGCCCTGCTCGACGAAGTCCAGCATCTGGCGGTGGCGGATCGCGAACGTTTGTTCGGCTATCTCGAAGGCGGCGGCAAGATGATCTTGGCCGAACCGGGCTATCTGCTGACCGAGGCTTCCAAAATGCCCGGTCTCGATGGCCAGAAAATGTCCAAGTCCTACAACAACACCATCACCCTGCGCGAGACGGCCGAATCGGTGAGCAAGAAGGTACGCGCCATGCCGACTGACCCGGCGCGAGTGCGGCGCAACGATCCGGGCGAACCGGAAAAATGCCCGGTCTGGCAACTACACCAGGTCTATTCGGATGAAGGCTGCAAGGAATGGGTGCAGCAGGGCTGCCGTTCCGCCGGCATTGGCTGTCTGGACTGCAAGCAACCGGTCATCGATGGCATTCTGCGCGAACAAGCGCCCATGCGCGAAAGGGCGCAGCGCTACATGGAAGATCCGGCGCTGGTCAAAAACATCGTTGCCGATGGCTGCGAAAAAGCGCGCGAACTGGCGCGGGAAACCATGCGCGACGTGCGTGAGGCGATGGGGCTGGAATACCACTGAGCCCAGCTCTGCTTCTTTCCGAGGTTCAAATGAGCGAGACAGAGCAACTCGAACTCGATATGCCGTCACATGTGGCGCGCATCTATGGCGAGCCGATGGCGCAGTTGCCGCTTGATCTCTACATTCCGCCTGAAGCGCTGGAGATCATGCTTGACGCTTTCGAGGGGCCGCTTGACCTGCTGCTCTACATGATTCGCAAGGCCGACATCAATATTCTCGACATTCCCATGGCACCGCTGACCGCGCAGTATCTGGTCTATATCGAAGCCATGCGTGCCCACAATCTTGAACTCGCAGCCGATTATCTGGTCATGGCGGCGCTGCTCATCGAGATCAAGTCGCGCATGCTGTTGCCGCGCCACAAGTCGGTTGAGGAAGAAGGGGCGGAAGACCCACGCGCCGAACTGGTACGGCGCTTGATGGAATACGAGCAGATGAAACTGGCGGGCCAGAGGCTCAATGAGGTCGGCCAGGCCGGGCGCGAGTTCTTCTGGGTTGAAACCCTGCTTGAAAAGACGGCGACGCGGGCGCTGCCGGAAGTGTGTCCGGAAGATCTGGCGGCGGCCTGGCAGGTCATCCTGCGTCAGGCCAGGCTCAAAAGCGCCCATAAAATCCGCCGCGAGGAACTTTCGGTGCGCGAACACATGGGCATCATCATGCGCCATTTGCAGAATATCGGCGGCTTTATCCGTTTCGAGGATTTGTTCGACCCGACCACCGGCGTGCCGGCCGTGGTGGTGCACTTTCTCGCCCTGCTCGAACTGGCGCGTGAGAAACTGATCGAAGTGAGCCAGGCCGAAGCTTTCGCGCCGGTGTATATTCGTTCGGCCATTCTGGAACTGGAAGAAGATGGAACTGAACACGGTTAAGCGCACCCTCGAAGCGGCGCTGCTGGCGGCGCAGGAGCCGCTGACGCTCAATCAGATGAAAACCATGTTCGACATGGAATTGTCGAACGAAGTGCTGCGCAAGCTGCTCGATGAACTGCGCGAAGAAGCGGCCGAGCGGCCGATTGAACTCTTGCAGTTGGCCTCAGGCTGGCGCTACCGCACGCGGCCGGAATTTGCCTCTTATCTGGTGCGGCTCAATCCCGAAAAGCCAGCCAAGTATTCGCGTTCCGTGCTCGAAACACTGGCCATCATCGCCTATCGGCAGCCGGTCACGCGCGGCGACATCGAGGATATTCGCGGTGTCGCCGTCAATGCGCAGGTCATCCGGATGCTGGAGGAGCGTGGCTGGGTCGACACCGTTGGTCATCGCGATACGCCGGGTCGTCCGGCACTGCTGGCCACCACCAAACAATTCCTCGACGATCTCGGGCTGCGCAGCCTGAGCGAACTGCCGTCCTTGCAAGAAATTTCGCACAATCTGGAGCTTGACCATGTCACCACCTAAAAAGACCCCGTTTCGCCGTCCGCAGACTCGGACACCAGCGCCGGCCAAAGAAATTTCCGCCGAGCGTCCGGTGCGGCGCGAAGCGGAAGATGGTGGCGAAGCACCAGCACGCGCCCGGCGCGGCAGCAACAAACCGCCAGCGCCAAGGCCGGAAGGTGGGCGGCGCGGTGGTCGCCAAGGTCAGGCACCCCGGCATCGGGGCGGGGTAGCCGATGTCGCCAAGCCGGAGCGTCTGCACAAGGTGCTGGCCGAAGCGGGCATTGGTTCGCGCCGTGAAATGGAAGAATGGATCATTGCCGGCCGGGTCAACGTCAATGGCGAAACGGCGCAAGTCGGCCAACTGGTGCAACAGGGCGATCGGGTCAAAATCAATGGCAAGCTGGTGACGCTGCATTTTTCCAGCCGGCCGCCGCGTGTTTTGATGTACCACAAGCCGGAAGGCGAAATCGTCTCGCGCGACGATCCGGATGGTCGCCCCTCGGTTTTCGAAGCCTTGCCGCGCATTCGAGGCGGCCGCTGGATTACCGTCGGCCGCCTCGATTTCAATACCTCCGGCCTGTTGATATTTACCACTTCCGGCGAACTCGCCAACAAGCTGATGCACCCCAGTTTCGGACTGATACGTGAATACGCTGTGCGAGTGATGGGCGAATTGTCGGATGATGCGAAAAAGAAACTTATTGCCGGTGTTGAGCTGGAAGATGGGTCAGCAGCCTTTTCATCGCTCGAAGACGGCGGCGGCGAAGGCTCCAATCGCTGGTATCGGGTGACGATTTCGGAAGGCCGCAACCGCGAAGTTCGCCGCATGTTCGAAGCCGTCAACTGCATGGTCAGCCGCCTGATCCGGGTGCGCTACGGCCCCTTTGCCCTGCCGCCGAGGCTGAAGCGCGGCAAGTGCTTGGAACTGGACGAAGAAGCGGTGAAGCGCTTCATGCGTGATTTGGAAAAACCAGCGGGCAGTGCCACAGAAAGCAAGCCGGAGCGGGCAAAGCGGCGGGGGTGAACTGGGATGGGGCAGACGGACGGGATCGTAAATGGCGAAAACCGTGGTCTATCCCCTATTTGCGTTTAGCAAATTAGGGGTTGGCAACCCCTTCGATCTCGGCACGTCGATCCGGCTGCAGACAATCGATAAGCTCCTTGGTCATGGCGGAACCCTTGCAGCCAACGGTGATTTTCTTGCCATAACTTTCGGTCGGGAAATTATCGCTCTTCCCTTCTGTATAGATATGGCTGGCATCTAAGCCATTGGCAACCAGATAATCCTTGATCGCCTGTGCACGCATTTCGGATAACTTCAATTTCTCTGCCGCGCTACGCCCCTCAAAGCGATCAACATGTCCAACCACAAGAATGACTTGTGGACGCAGCCCCTTGAGTGTGGCAATTAGTTGATTCAGTTTGGCCTTGTCTTCCGGACGTAGAGTCACTTTTCCGAAATCGAAAAGGGTTTCAGCATAAAAATGGCCGCCTGACTCTCCACTGGCAAGTTTCGAACAAACGATCATGCACAACACGCAGGCAAAACTCGCCAGATTTCGCCACAGTTTTTGGTTCATATCTACCTTTCCTCTCGCAAATCTGGGACAGACCACGGTTTTTGGGCACCGTGCGGACGTGTAATGTGGTCGGGACACAGAACGAGTGGAATAGGCATTCGTCGATTGTCAATAATCAGGTAACGCTTGTCAAAACAGTTTTGCCAATTACTGAAACATCGTGGCACGACTGGCAATCGTTGGGGGCAACTTGTCATCCACACTGCCTGAAACTTGTCTGGCCGACCCGGCGGCGCTAATACCCGCTGAAAAAGGCGATTTACGTCAAGGCCTGACTCCGCTATAATCCGCCGGTTAATTCCACTCGCTGTGTTGGCGAGTCTTTTTTTGGGGTGGGCGGATCGCCCATTTTTTATTTGTAGCGATGGATTTGAACGCCTTACTTGAAAAAACCGTGATTGGCCTCGGCTATGAACTCGTCGATGTCGAGTTGTCGCCGCGTGGCCGCACTATTCGCGTGTTCATCGATGCACCCGCCAAGGGGCGTGGGGTCGATGTCGAGGATTGCACCAAGGTTTCCAACCAGTTGCAACGCTTGTTTGAAGTCGAGAATGTCGACTACGACCGCCTGGAAGTCTCTTCCCCCGGTCTCGACCGCGTGGTGAAGAAAGCGGCCGATTTTGAGCGTTTTGCTGGTCAGGAAATTTTTATCCGTTTGCGCATCCCCCTCGACAACCGGCGCAACTTTCAGGGCGAGCTGCTCGGTCTGAAAGAAGGCAAAGTTGGCGTGCGACTTGAAAAAGGCGAAGTGGAACTGGAACTGACCAATATCGACAAGGCACGCTTAGTGCCGCGATTCGACTGAAGGATGAGGAGAGTTAGACCATGAGCCGTGAAATGCTGCTGCTGGTGGATGCGCTGGCGAGAGAGAAGAACGTCGGCAAGGAAATCGTTTTTGGTGCGCTTGAAATGGCACTGGAATCGGCGACCAAGAAGCGTATCCACGACGAGGCTGAGGTGCGGGTCAGTGTTGACCGCAATACCGGCAATTTTGAATCCTTCCGCCGTTGGCAGGTGGTTCCTGACGAGGAATACGTCAACGAATACCTGCAGGTGCCGATGTCCGAGGCGCAAAAGGACGATCCCGATATCGAGGTCGGGGATTTCCTGGAAGAAGCGCTGGAACCAGTCGATTTCGGCCGTATTGGCGCGCAGGCGGCTAAGCAGGTCATTCTGCAGAAAATTCGCGATGCCGAGCGTGAGCAGATCATCGCCGATTTCCTGGAGCGTAAGGAATACATTGTTTTCGGCACCATCAAGCGCATGGAGCGCGGCAATGCGGTGGTTGAGTCGGGCAAGATCGAAGCCCTGCTGCCACGCGACCAGATGATCCCGAAAGAAAATCTGCGTATCGGTGACCGCGTCCGGGCTTATCTTCTGCGCATCGACCGTGGTGCGCGTGGTCCGCAACTGATCCTGTCGCGCACGGCGCCGGAATTCGTGATTCGTCTGTTTGACGTTGAAGTGCCGGAAATCGAGGATGGCCTGATGGAAATCAAGGCCTGCGCCCGTGATCCGGGGCTGCGCGCCAAAATCGCCGTCAAGTCGAACGATCCGCGTGTCGACCCGATAGGTACCTGCGTCGGCCTGCGTGGTTCGCGCGTCACCGCCGTGCGCAACGAGATCGGTGGCGAGAATATCGACATCGTGTTGTGGTCGGCCGATCCGGCGCAGTTCGTCATTGGTGCCTTGGCGCCGGCAGAAGTTTCCTCCATCGTTGTCGATGAGGAAAAGCACTCGATGGACGTGGTGGTCGATGAAGCCAATCTGGCTATTGCCATCGGCCGTGGCGGCCAGAATGTGCGCCTGGCTTCCGAACTGACCGGCTGGAAAATCAACCTGATGACCATGGAAGAATCCGAGAAGCGTACCGAGGCTGAACATGCCCAGATGCGTGTCGTCTTCATGGAAAAACTCGACATCGACGAAGAACTGGCCGATGTGTTGATCGACGAGGGATTCGCTTCGCTCGAAGAAGTGGCTTATGTGCCGCTGGCCGAAATGCTGGAAATCGAGGGCTTGGACGAGGATATCGTCAACGAGCTGCGCAACCGCGCCCGTAATACTCTCCTGACCGAGGCGATTGCTACCGAAGAGAAGCTCGATGGTGTCGCTGACGATCTGCTGAGCCTTGACGGCATGGATCGCGAAATCGCCGCCAAACTGGCAGGTCAGGGCGTCAAGACGCGTGATGATCTGGCGGAACTGGCGACGGATGAATTAACTGAAATGACCGGTATCGATGATGAGCGCGCCAAGCAACTGATCCTGACGGCTCGGGCGCACTGGTTCGAATAAGCGGGAGAAAAAGATGGCCGCAACGAGTGTTTCGCAATTTGCGACAGAACTGAAGATGCCACCGGAGGCTCTTCTGGAGCAGCTTGCCCGGGCCGGCTTGAGTAAGGCAGCAGCGGAAGACACCGTCACTGACCAGGACAAGGCCAGGCTGCTCGATTTCCTGCGCCGTTCGCATGGCGAGGGGGAAACCAAGACCAAGATTACCCTGACCCGGAAATCGACTTCAGAAATCAAGGCGACAGATTCCCAGGGGCGCGCGCGTACTGTGCAGGTCGAGGTGCGCAAAAAGCGGGTGCTAGTCAAACGTGATGTCGAGGCGCAAGCCGAAGTCGTTCCCGTTCCGCCTGTGGAAGAAGTGGTTGAGGTCGCCCCGCCGGTTATTGAGCCTGTTGTCGAGGTGGTGGTTGAGCCGGTTGTGGTTGAAGCTCCGGTTGAGATTGTTGTCGAGCCAGTAGTCGAAGTCATCGCCGAAGTTGTGGAAGAGGTTGTGGAAGAAGTGCCAGAGGTGGTGGCCGAGGTTGCGGTTGAACCTGTTGTACCAGTTGTCGAGAAAAAGCCTGCTACCCCGACCCGGACACGTTCCGTATTGAAGGAATCCGATCTGCGCCAGCGCGCTGAGGAGGAACGCCGGCAAAACGATTTGCGCGAACGTCAGGAACGTGAATACAGGGAAAAGCAGGAACGCGTCCTGGAGTTGCAACGTCTGAAGCAAGAGGCTGAAGTAGCTGCTGCGGCCGCCAAGGCTGCCGCGCAAGCCAAGACGTTGGTGGCGAACGAAACAAGGGCGCTTGAGCCGAAGGATGCCACTGCCGAAAAGGGCACGCTGCACAAGAAGCCCGAATCGGGCAAAAAGCCGGCTGGCAAGGATGACAAGCGCGCTGCCGATGGCAACAGGAAAAAGCCTGGCCTCAAAACCAAGGGCGCCGACATGGGCGGCGGCTGGCGCGAGGCCAAGCACGGCCACAAAAAACAGCAGTCCGGCAAGGGCGATGATCAAGGCGGTTTCCAGGCGCCGACCGAGCCGCTGATACGCGAAGTGCACGTGCCGGAAACCATTTCGGTTTCCGAACTGGCGCACAAGATGGCAGTCAAGGCCACCGAAGTTATCAAGACCATGATGAAAATGGGTTCCATGGTCACCATCAATCAGGTGCTCGACCAGGAAACGGCCATGATTGTGGTCGAGGAAATGGGTCACAAGGCCTGTGCTGCCAAACTGGACGATCCCGACGCTTTCCTCGAAGATAGTAGCGGCGGCCATCAGGATGTTCCGCTTGAGCACCGCGCACCGGTAGTGACGGTGATGGGGCACGTTGATCATGGCAAGACCTCGCTGCTCGACTTCATTCGTCGCGCCAAGGTGGCATCGGGCGAGGCTGGCGGTATTACGCAGCACATTGGCGCCTATCATGTGCAGACCGAGCGCGGCATGATCACCTTCCTCGATACGCCGGGACACGAGGCGTTTACCGCCATGCGGGCGCGTGGCGCCAAGGCAACCGATATTGTGATTCTGGTGGTGGCGGCCGACGACGGTGTTATGCCGCAAACCAAGGAAGCCATCCACCACGCCAAGGCGGCCGGCGTGCCGCTGGTCGTGGCCATCAACAAGATGGACAAGCCCGATGCCAATCCGGACAGGGTTAAGCAGGAACTCGTGGCAGAGGGCGTGATTCCTGAAGAATACGGCGGTGATTCGCCCTTCGTACCGGTTTCGGCCAAAAAGGGTACTGGCATTGACGAATTGCTCGAACAGGTTTTGCTGCAGGCAGAAGTTCTTGAACTGCAGGCGCAGAAAAATGCGCCGGCCAAGGGGCTGATCATTGAAGCGCGTCTCGACAAGGGGCGTGGAGCTGTGGCGACCATGCTGGTGCAATCCGGTACGCTCAAGCGCGGTGACATCATTCTGGCTGGCCAGGTTTTTGGCCGGGTGCGGGCGCTGCTCGATGAAAACGGCAAACCCATTAACGAGGCCGGGCCGTCGATTCCGGTCGAAATTCTGGGTCTTTCCGATTTGCCGGCAGCCGGTGAGGAAGCCATCGTTCTGGCCGACGAGAAGAAAGCGCGCGAAATTGCGCTCTTCCGTCAGGGCAAGTTCCGCGATGTCAAGCTGGCCAAGCAGCAGGCGGCCAAGCTCGAAAACCTGCTCGACCAGATGAAGGAAGGCGAGGTCAAGACCCTGCAACTCATCATCAAGGCCGATGTGCAAGGTTCGCAGGAGGCGCTGGTGCATGCGCTGACCAAACTCTCCACCGAAGAGGTGCGGGTCAATGTCATCCACGGGGCGGTCGGCGGTATTTCCGAATCCGACGTCAATCTGGCGCAGGCTTCCGGGGCGGTCATCCTTGGCTTCAACACGCGGGCGGATGCCAGTTCGCGCAAACTGGCCGAGAATTTTGGTATCGACATTCGCTATTACAATATCATTTACGAGGCTGTCGACGAAGTCAAGGCGGCGCTCTCCGGCATGCTTTCTCCGGAAAAGCGTGAGAGCGTTATTGGATTGGTCGAAATTCGTCAGGTATTTACGGTTTCCAAGGTGGGTTCAATTGCCGGCTGCTACGTACTGGAAGGCCTGATCAAGCGCAATTCACGCGTTCGTCTGCTGCGCAACAGCGTTGTCATGTGGGATGGTGAACTCGATTCCCTGAAGCGCTTCAAGGACGATGCCCGTGAAGTCAAGGCTGGCTTTGAGTGCGGATTGTCGCTCAAGGGCAATAATGACATCATGGAAAATGATCATCTGGAAGTGTACGAAATCCAGGAAGTCGCCCGTACTTTGTCGTGATGGTGGCTTGTTCAGGCGTTGTTGCAACCAGCTTGCCGTGCTAAAAGCACTGTCTGCGCGGGTTGCGCCTAGCCTGAACGGCGCTTTGAAGTGAGTTGAATTTTGACGTCCAAAAAAACATCTTCATTTTCCCGTTCCGATCGCGTTTCCGAGCAGATTCGGCGCGACTTGGCGGCGTTGATTCAGACCGAATTGAAAGACCCGCGCGTCGGCATGGTCAGTCTGACCGCCGTTGAACTGACCCCCGATTACGCCCACGCCAAGATATTTTTCACCACGCTCGATTCGGCGCATCTGGCCGAGATCGAGAAGGGTCTGAAGCGCTCAGCCGGCTTCCTGCGCCGCGAACTGGGCAAGCGCATCAAAATTCACACCCTGCCCGAACTGCACTTCATCTACGACGCCTCGCTCGAACGCGGTGCCCAGCTGACTGACCTGATCAATCAGGCCAACGCACTTAGCGATCAGACGCCGGAAGATTGACAGGGTTGGTGGCCGTGCTCGGCCTATTAGCGACCCGTGGCTTTCCCCATCCGAATAGCAGTCAATCGGGCGCTTCTGGAGTATCCTAACGCCCTAGAAATCAGCCATGCTGATTTATTCATCATTTATGGAAATGGGAGTTGTGAGTTTTTCCTCTGTTCTTATTGGTTATTTATTTTGAGGTCACAATGAAAATTTTGTCCGCAATCGCTGCAATTATGTTTCTCCTTCTTGCCATAGCCTGTACGAAACCCAGTGGATTTGATCCCACGGCAAATCCAGATCAGGCTCTTGATCATGCTGTGAGAGAAGCACAAACGAGTGGCAAAAAAGTCTTGGTCATCGCCGGCGGGGATTGGTGCAATTGGAGTCGCGCCCTGGAGTCTTTAATATCAAGTGATACTGATATTAAAAATGCACTTGATCAGAATTTTGTAACTATCAAGGTCTATTTCGGTGAGAAAAATCAAAACACGGCGTTCTTTTCTAAACTAACACCTACCAATGTCCACCCATACTTTTGGGTGATCTCAAAGGATGGCGATGTCGTTAAATCAGTGGATCCGTCAAGCGTCGAAGACGGCTCAAATAGTTACAACAAAACAAAATTTCTCCAGCTTGTTTTGGCAATGAAAAATGACTAAATCATCCCCCGGCACCAGTGTTGTGCCGGTTGGCCTACGTTATACGGATGCTTAAACTCCCATTTGCCAAAAATGCCAATGTGACATTTCTTGAAGGAGAGAAATGCTTATTCCGATTCCCATAGAAAAAAATATTTCGAAGCTTCTGGCAGTGATTTTTGTTGTGTTGCTGCTTGGCGGTTGTGGATATTCTGATGAATTGCATTCTCGGCATGTTTTGCTGAAGTTGCTATGGACTGAGCAGTATGCCGAACTGGACAGGGCTATCGCGCAGGCTTATCAGGAAAAAGAAAAGGGAAAACTGAGCAGCAACCGACTGCGCGGCCGATTCTGGCAATTGCAAAACGCTGATCCGGCCTTTGAATCCAAATTTAATGGTTGGGTTAATGCCCAGAAATCAGCACATGCCTATCTCGCACGCGGCCTATTCTGGCTTGAACGTGCCAATAAGCTTCGTGGGGATAATGTTGCCAGCCAGATTCCATCTGACAGGATGGAGAAAGTGCATGAATTGGCACAGCGTGCAGTGGATGACTTACATCTGGCACGTGAAAAGGACACCCGCTGCGCAATGTGTGTGGGAGGAGAGATTTGGGCCAACTTGTTGTTGGGTCAGCACGACCCGGAACTTATTGAGAACGCGTTGTCCCTCGATCGGTCTTTGTGGCAACCCGTTGCGTCACATTTCATTTCTCTTTACCCGCAGTGGGGCGGGTCGGAAGAGCAAATGAGTGCGTTCATCAAAAAAATGGAGACGCAAGCGGAAAAGGAACAAATTGTGCCAAGGCTGAATGCCATGTTCTACTTTCGGCGCGGATTGATTCAGCAGTATGACCATAGAAATTATCCAGAAGCCATCAAAGAATACGAAATGGCTGTTTCATATTATCCCAATGATTTTGCGCTCAAAAATCTGGCCGAGTTGTATATGCTGCAAGGAGATACTCAAAAGGCGGTAATCGCTCTTGAAAAGAATCTTGAAGCAAATGATCCTTGGGATTTATATTCCATTGAAGCTCTCGCGCAGGCCTATTTTGCGCAAGGAGAAGAGGGAAAAGGGAAGAGGATGATGAAAAAGCGTGATGAACTTCTGACGCGTTTTCGTAATGGTGAATGACTGAAGATCCAGACAAGATTTTGTTTGGGTTAATTTCGGATCGCCATTTTTTAGCAGTATCCCCATTTTTTCAAGGATAAAAATTGCAGCAAAAACGCATTTGGAAGCAAATAGACGGCGTTCTGCTGCTCGACAAGCCCCTCGGAATGACTTCCAACGACGCCTTGCAGAAGGCGCGGCGTCTCTTTTCTGCCGCCAAGGCCGGGCATACCGGCACCCTTGATCCGCTGGCAACTGGTTTGCTACCGCTGTGCTTTGGTGAGGCGACCAAGTTTTCCGCCGATTTGCTCGATGCTGACAAAACCTATGTGGCACGGCTCAAATTCGGCATCGCCACCGATTCCGGTGATGCCGAAGGGCGGGTGATATCTACCCGTGCCGTCAATTTTGGCGAAACAGAATTGCAAGCGTTGTTGCCACGTTTTTCCGGCGAAATTCAGCAGGTGCCGCCAATGTATTCGGCTTTGAAGCGCGATGGCCGGCCGCTCTACGAATTGGCGCGGCAAGGTATCGAAGTCGAACGCCAGCCGCGTGCGGTTACCATTTATGCACTCGAATTGCTCGAATCTGTCGGTGACGAGGCGGTGCTGCGAGTGGCTTGCAGCAAGGGGACTTATATCCGTTCGCTGGCGATGGATCTGGGAGAGGCTTTGGGTTGCGGCGCGCATCTCATCGGTCTGCGCCGTACCGATGTTGGCCGTTTGAAATTAGAGCAGGCGGTGACGCTGGAAACACTGGCGGCGCTGGAAGAAGAGAAACGTAGTGTCTATTTGCTGGCGCCGGACGCGCTGTTGCAGAATCTGCCGAGGGTCGATCTTGGCGAAGCAGAATGCGAATACTTTATGCATGGTAACCCGGTAGCGGCTCCGGCGGAATTATCCGGGCGGTGTCGTGTGTACGCCGGTTCTTCATTGTTGGGTCTCGGTGAGGTGCGGGAGGACAAGCTCTGGCCGAAGAGATTGGTTCAATTGGCCATTGCATGAATGAAAAGGCAGGGTGAGCATCCCCCTTCCACAAGTGGGCGAGGGGAGCCGCAAAACCGACGGACTTTGCCAAAGCTCTGCTATAATCCGCCCTCCCGTTGAACGGGGTTTTTCAACCGGGCATTGGCTCTATCAAACTGGGGCGGTGCCGATTCATTAAAGAGAGTTTGACATGGCATTTACTACCGAAAAAAAGGCACAGGTTGTTGCCGAATTTCAGCGCGTCAAGGGCGATACCGGTTCGCCGGAAGTCCAGGTTGCGCTGCTTACCGCCCGTATCAATGATTTGACGGGCCATTTCAAGGAGCACAAGAAGGATCACCATTCGCGCCGTGGTTTGTTGCGCATGGTGAGCCAGCGCCGCAAGCTCCTTGACTACCTGAAGGGCAAGAACGTCGAGGCGTATCGCAAGTTGATCACCAGCCTCGGACTACGCAAATAATTTTGCGTTAGTTTCAGCGATAGAGCGGTATGGCTTGATGGCCATCACCGCTCTTTGTGTTTTTGTCAGTCTGGTTAATTCCCGGCGCGCATTGTTGAGATGATTGAAAGGACAATATGTTTAATATCGTGAAAAAAAGTTTTACCTACGGTGCCCATCAGGTCACCCTGGAAACCGGCGAAGTAGCTCGTCAGGCGGGTGGCGCTGTTGTGGTGTCGATGGAAGAAACCGTCGTGCTGGTGACGGTGGTAGGCGCCAAATCGGCCAAGTCTGGCCAGGATTTCTT
>Ga0316605_10000827_pt1 | contig 19104 bp, 16 predicted proteins | sample OWC_soil_day20_n_FD_207666 | JGI IMG/M metagenome (GOLD analysis project Ga0316605, IMG submission 207666) | Wetland soil microbial communities from Old Woman Creek delta, Ohio, United States - OWC_soil_day20_noCT | ecosystem: Environmental > Terrestrial > Soil > Wetlands | place: USA: Ohio...
GATTCGATGATCCCGACTGCCACGGTCAACTCCGGAAAAAGCGCGAATTCTAACAATCCGTTAAACTAGGCGCCATGGCTCGCGAATTGATCACATCCTGGAACGACTATCAGGCGGCGCTTGACCACCTGCTTGGCATGGCCTGCCATCAGGTGTGTATTTTCGACACCGATCTTGGCCAGATGCATCTCGACAACAAGGCCAGACTTGATGAATTGAAACGCTTGGCTCACTCTTTGCGCCCGGACAGTCTGCGCATGGCCCTGCGCGATACCGAACCGCTCCGTCGCCGGCAAGCGCCGCTGATGAATCTTCTGGCCAGCCATAGCCACGCCTTTGCAGTGCAGCAAATCCCCGCCCACCTGGCCCACTTGCGCGATTGCCTGCTTCTGGTCGACCAACGCCACGCCCTTATCCGCTTTGACAATGAGCAGGTACGCAGCAAGTTATTGATCGACGAACCCGAGGAAGTGCGCCCTTATTGCCAACGCTTCGAAGAAATCTGGCGGGAATCGGGCGAGGTAGTCAGCCCGACCACGCTCGGCCTTTAATTCCCTAAACATATGTCGCAATGCAGCACAAAAAGCTGCAAGCAGCAGAAAATTGATATAATCCGCAGTTGATCGGGAAACACCTGATCTCCAAAAATTTTAGCCAGTCATAATTTCTTGTCGATAAGGAAATCCCAATGAACAAGTCCATCCTCGTTGCTGCCCTGCTTGCTGCCGCCCTGTCCGCTTGCGGCCCGAAGGAAGCTGCTGCTCCGGCCGCTGCTCCGGCTCCGGCTGCTGCCCCGGCCGCTCCGGCTCCGGCTGCTGAAGCCGCCAAGCCGGCTGAAGCCGCTGCTCCGGCTGCTCCGGCTCCGGCTGCTGAAGCCGCCAAGCCGGCTGAAGCCGCTGCTCCGGCTGCCGCTCCGGCCGAAGCCAAGAAGTAATCAGGCTTCAAGCAAAAAGAAAGCGGGGCATCTGCCCCGCTTTTTTGTTGCCTGCCTTTCGGAACAGGCTCGCCAGATGGCAAGCCCGAGCCAAGGGCGGACTTATTGCAACTGCTGGTAAAGGAGAGCCAGAATGCGCTTGGCCGTTTCGGATTTGTCGGCCCCGCCTTCGCTGGACAACACCTGCACGGTGGATTGCATGCCGGCGTCGCTGACATGGATGCGATACTGCATCTTGGAACTGGCAACCTGATCCTTGCCTTTCCAGAAAGCCAGTTTGGAAAGAACGCCACTGTCTGCCTTCTTGCTGTCCGCATCGGGATCGACATAGCGGACATAGTAAAGCCCCTTGGAACGATCGCGATCTTCAACGGTAAAGCCGACGCGATCCAGCGCCAGCCCCACCCGACGCCATGCCCGGTCGAAGCGCTCGAGAACTTCCAGCGTCCCCGAACCATCGTTATTGCTGGCCAGTTTCGCGCGCGGCTCGGCCTTGGCCGAAGCAATCGAGGCCTCGGCACGCTTTTCCTCGGTACCTAAACGCACCATCAAACGGCGCAGCATCTCGGCTTCCAGTTCGGGATCCGGCGGGCGAGGCTGCCAGCGAGTATCTTCCTGGGCGGTCGAGGTGTACACCTCCTCCATCCCCCGGTGGCTGACGAAGATATCCGTCGTTCCCGGACGCGTTCCCGGCTCGAAACGGGTACGGAACTTGTCGCGTTCACCGGTTGAATAAAGGGAATCGAGCAGCTTGCCGATAGTATTGCGGATGATGTCGTCGCCGATTTTGGCCCGGTTCTCGGCCCAGTCGGTTTCCATGACCCCGACCTCCGGTCGCTCGATACTGATGATGAAACCGGTTTCCTGCCAGAAATCCTTGACCGTATCCCATAACTTGTCGGCCGGCATGGCCACCGACAGCCAGCGCTGGTTGCCGGAGCGCTCGACCTGCACCTTGTCGACCTGCGGCAGGACGACCGAATTCTGGACCAACGCCGTCGGCGTACGGTCCGCGCTATAGGCCGAAAAGGTAGCCGATCCTTTGCCGGCCGCATCCGGCACCGAAAAGCGGTCATCACGGGCAATTTGCGACAGGTCGGGCGGCACTTCCAGCGTCGGCGCCTTGCCGGCTGACTTGTACTCAATCTTGCGCGAATCGGGCAGCACACCGCAACCGGCCACGGCGAGCGCCAGCAAGGACAGGGACAGGCCGGACAAGCGACGATTCATCTCTTTTCCCATCAGACCAGCACTCCGGCCTGGCGCATGGCGGCCAGCACTTTGGCCTGACCGGCTTCGCCCAGCGATGTCAGCGGCAGGCGAATACCGCCCGGCATCAGACCCAACTGCTGGACCGCCCACTTGACCGGAATCGGATTGGCTTCGCAGAACAGGTCGCGATGCAGACCGAGCAGCTTGAAATGAATTTCGCGAGCCTTGGCGACATCGCCGGCAGCGGCGGCAACGCACATGTCGTGCATCAGGCGTGGCGCGACATTGGCGGTCACCGAGATATTGCCATGGAAGCCGAGCATGATAGAGGCGACGCAGGTCATGTCGTCACCGCTATACAGTGCGAAACCCTTCGGGGCACGGGCGATCAGGTCGCAGGCGCGATCCAGGTTGCCGGTGGCATCCTTGACGCCGACGATGCCCGGCACTTCGGCCAGCCGCAGGATGGTGTCGTTGCTCATGTCGGCAACGGTACGACCGGGTACGTTATAGAGCAGCACCGGCAGGTCGACCGCTTCGGCAATCGCCTTGAAATGGCGATAGAGGCCTTCCTGGGTCGGCTTGTTGTAATAGGGCACCACCGACAACGCCATATCGGCTCCGGCCTCTTTGGCGAAACCGGTCAGTTCGATAGCCTCGGCCGTCGAGTTGGCGCCGGTCCCGGCGATGACTGGAATGCGGCCGGCCGCGTGGTCGACGACGACCTTGATCAACTCGCAATGTTCTTCGACATCGACCGTCGGCGATTCGCCGGTGGTACCGACCACGACGATGGCGTCGCTGCCTTCGCGCACGTGGAAATCGACCAAGTTGCGCAGGGAGTTCAAATCGAGGCTGCCATCCTCGTGCATGGGCGTGACGATGGCGACAATGGATCCGGTAATCATGGCCTAATTTACGAAAAAGTAATCCGTTTATTGTAACTGATGGCTCCGGAGCACGGATAGCCGGCGGGTAACAGAATGTTATTTTTGCGCCAGCCAGTGCAGGCGGCCCTGGGCAACGCGCAGGCAACCATCCGGCAACACCAGCGCCGGATGCCGATCCGGCCCGGCAGCGAGCAGTTGCCGGGTAAATTCCTCGAGGCGCGGCGCCGACGGTGCCCGCCACCCCAGTTCGCGCAAACGATAACGCAACAGGTTCTTGAGCCGCCCAACCGACAGGCAGCGTAATTCGCGCATCACGAGCGCACCTCCGTCGGCACAACGCTGCCAATCCTCGGCCGCCAATTCACCGAGCAATGCATCGGCTTCACCGAAGTGGCCCGCCGCCAGGGACAGCGCCTGCTCGGCCGCCGGAAAGCGCTCGACCAGCCCAGGCAAAACCCGATGGCGCAGAAAATTGCGACTGAACGACAGATCGCGGTTGCTCTCGTCTTCGATCCAGGCCAGTCCGTGCTGTCCGGCGTAGTCTTCCAGCGTCGCCCGACCGACCGCCAGCAAGGGGCGCAACACCCGCCGCCGGACGCCTTGCCGCTCAGCCGGCATGGCTGCCGAACCGGCCACGCCAGCGCCGCGCAACAGATTGAACAACAGGGTTTCGGCCTGATCGCCCTGATGATGAGCGAGGGCCAGGCACTCGGCGGCACATTGCTCTAGCGCCGCATAGCGGGCGCTGCGCGCTGCCGCTTCCAGGCCGAGGCCGCTACTCCGGTCTACCGTGACCCGCACAATTTCGAGCGAAATGGATAGTCGACCGCAGTAATCGGCACAAAACGCGGCCCAGGCATCGGCATTGGGCGACAGGCCGTGATGCACATGAATGGCCGACAGGCGCCCCCCGAGGTCGAGACGACTCAACAGGTGGAGCAGGACGACCGAATCGCAGCCGCCGGACAGGCCGACGCACAAGCGCTCGGCCGGGGCCAGACGGGCGGCGACGAAGGCGCCGACCCGATCCGGCAAATCACTTGACGGCTTGTTCCTTGAAGCGGCCATAGCTCATCAGCCGCTCGTAGCGCGTCGCCAGCAGCTCGGCGGTGGACAGGCCGGACAACTGCTTCAAGGCTTCCTGCAAGGCCTTCTTGAGATTTTGCGCCATTGCGACATGGTCGCGCTGGGCGCCGCCCAGCGGCTCGTTGACGATCTTGTCGATCAAGCCCAGGGTTTTCAGGCGTTGCGCCGTGATGCCCATGGTTTCGGCTGCTTCCGGCGCCTTGTCGGCGCTCTTCCACAGAATGGAGGCACAACCTTCCGGCGAAATCACCGAGTAGGTGGAATACTGCAGCATCTGAACGGTATCGCCAACCGCAATGGCCAGCGCACCACCGGAACCGCCCTCGCCGATGATGGTGACGATGACCGGCACCTTCAGTTCGGCCATCACGTAGAGATTGCGGCCGATGGCTTCGGACTGGCCACGTTCCTCGGCATCGATGCCGGGATAGGCGCCCGGCGTATCGACGAAAGTCATCACCGGAATAGCGAATTTCTCGGCCAGCTTCATCAGGCGCAGCGCCTTACGATAGCCTTCCGGGCGCGGCATGCCGAAGTTTCGGTAGATCTTGTCCTTGGTGTCGCGCCCCTTCTGGTGGCCGATAACCATCACCGGTTCGCCGTTGAAGCGGGCCAGACCGCCGACGATGGCATGATCGTCGGCAAAGGCGCGGTCGCCATGCAGCTCTTCGAAATCGGTGAAGATCAGCGACAGGTAATCCAGCGTATACGGCCGTTGCGGATGGCGAGCCACCTGCGAAATCTGCCACGGCGTCAGCTTGGCGTAGATATCCTTGGTCAGTTGCGCACTTTTCTTCTCCAGGCGCGCGATTTCCTCCGAAATATCAACGGCGGAATCATCCTGAACCAGGCGCAACTCTTCGATTTTAGCTTCGAGATCGGCAATGGACTGTTCAAAGTCGAGGAAACTTGTTTTCATGGACAGCTCGTTTTCTAGATCGGCGCGTATTTTACCCCAAGCTTTGCCGGACCATCCTGTTCAATACCCCGCTGCGGATAGCCTGCCCACGGGCTGGCGGCTAGCTGAAATGACTACTGACGCGGCCGGGGAGATTTTGTTAACATCGGATCACCCGTAACCGAAAGCACCTCGCGATGCCGCCCCCCTCCCTGCTGCTCATCCACCCCTTGCTCGGCACCAACGATGCCTGGTCCGGCTATCTGGTTGAAGCCGGCACCCACAGTGAAGCGGTGGGGGAAGCAGTCAACCACCTGTGCACGCATCCGGCACTTAGGGACTTCGACAAGCGGCACCCGTGGTTTCTTCCGGCCACGACCTGCGCCAGCATCAAGACGCCGCTGGGCGAACGGGCGATTACCGTTTTCCCGGCCAAACCGACAGCCGAGGCAGCCGCCCCCCTGAAGACCCTGGAGGAAAGCCTGCGCCAGGCCGGCTGCAAGGTCGGCCTGGCTGCCGAAGCAGGGACCAAGCTGCCTGCCACGGGTGCCTGGGACCATCTGGTAATCACCATCAGCCACGCCCGCACGCTCCCGCCATTTGCCCTGCACGGCATGGCCAGCCAGACCGCAGTGCTGGCCACCGGGGTGCATAGCCATGCCGACCACGACTGGGCACAGGCCAATGCCTGCGCCCTGGTCAGCGCCGAATTTCTGCTGACCCGTACCATTCCCGGCAAGAAGGCCGACATGACCCGGGTCAAGCTGCTTGAGATGCTGGCCCTGATTGCCGCCGATGCTCCCACCGATGACATCGAGGCCGTTTTCCGCCAGGAACCCAAGCTGTCCTACAGCCTGCTGCGCCTGGTGAACTCGGCGGCCAATGCGCCGCGCAGCCCGATCACCAGCTTCGCCCAGGCGATCAACCTGCTAGGCCGTCGCCAGTTGCAACGCTGGCTGCAACTGCTGGTTTATGCCGACCCCAACAACGGCCAGCAACCCAACCCCTTGTTGCAAAAAGCCGCCGCCCGCGGCCGCCTGATGGAGTTGCTCGTCCCGCAACTCAGCCCACGCCCTGCGGTGGACAACCTGGAAGATACCGCTTTCATGGTCGGCGCCTTCTCGCTGCTTGACGTGCTGCTCAACATGTCGATGAGCGAAATCCTGCAACAACTGCCGCTGCCCCAGGCCGCCCACGACGCCCTGGCCGAGCAGGGCGGCCCGCTCGGCGACCTGCTCGGCGCCGTCCGCTCGGCCGACGGTCGCGATCACGCGGCGACCAGTAAATTGCTCGGCCAGACCACGCTGACCGCCGAACACTGGCTTAACAGCCAGTTGGCCGCCTTGAGTTGGGCGGCCCGCATTCACCCGGCAAACTGAGCGGCCGTTTAGCCGAAACGCCCGCTCAGGAAGGGGTTGTAGCGGCGCTCTTCCCCGAACGTGGACATCGGGCCGTGCCCCGGAATGAACGCCACCTCGTCGCCGAGGGGAAACAGCTTACGCTGGATCGAGGCGATCAGTGTTTCGTGGTCGCCGCGCGGAAAATCTGTCCGCCCGATGGAGCCCTGGAACAGCACGTCGCCAACCTGCACCAACTGGCTGGCCGGATGGTGGAAAACCACATGCCCCGGGGTATGACCGGGACAATGCAGGACATTCAACTCGACTTCGCCGAAACTGACCGTATCGCCCTCCTTTAACCAACGATCCGGCTCGAAAGCGCGTCCATTGGGGAAGCCGAACATCTTGCTCTGCTGCGCCATGCCGTCGATCCAGAAGCGGTCTTCCTCATGCGGTCCCTCGACCGGTGCGCCGGTCGCCTCGGCCAGCGCGGCGACGCCGCCGGCGTGATCGATATGGCCGTGGGTGACCAGAATCTTGCTCAAACTCAGCCCTTCGTCCCGCAAGGCCCCGAGAATGCGGTCAACATCGCCGCCGGGATCGATCACGGCGGTCTGCCGGGTCTTTTCGCACCAGAAGATGGTGCAGTTCTGTTCGAAGGGAGTAACCGGAACGATGAGATAGCGCATGATCTGCCACAAAGATTGAATTGCTGTTGATTATCGCATGGCAGCCACCTAAACTCCGCGCAACGCCTGCTGCCTCAAGGCGTGCCGGCCATTTCAAGGAATTCCAAGCATGCTCGACCACTCCTTGCAGGAAATCGACGACTGGGTAGTGCTGTTCAACGACAACAGCCTGCCGGTCTTGCGCACCACCAAGCGCCACCTGGAAGAAATGCGCAACGACATCGACCGGGTCGATGCCCGCGAACTGGCCCACGTCGTGCTGCAGGACCCGATCATGACGGTCAAGGTGTTGGCCTTCATCCAGCCCATCCGCGGCCGTTCGTTGCAGCACGACATCACGACTATCGCCAGCGCCATCATGATGGCCGGCATCCACCCCTTCTTCCACCGTTTCGAAGAGCTGATCACCATCGAGGAGATGCTCAAGGGTATCGATCCGCATGCCCTGCTCGGCGTTTTGCAGACCATCCGGCGCGCCCAGCGGGCCGCCGAATACGCCCACGACTGGGCGGTCTGGCGCCACGACATCAATATGGAAGAAGTGCGCATCGCCGCGCTGCTGCACGATCTGGCCGAAATCCTAGTGTGGTGCTTCGCCCCCAAACTGGGCCTGGCCATCCACGCCCAGCAGGTAGCCCGGCCAACCATGCGCAGCGCCGAGGCCCAGCGCAACACCTTGGGCATGACCTTTCTCGATATCCAGCTCGCCCTGTGCAAGGCCTGGCATCTGCCGGAACTGTTGCAACACCTGATCGACGACGACAACGCCGAACAGCCGCGCGTACGCAACGTCACCCTGGCCGTTCGCCTGGCCCGCCACTCGGCGCACGGCTGGGAGGACCCGGCCCTACCCGACGATTACACCGACATCGGCCAGTTGCTCAACATCACCCCCGAAGCCGTCCGCCAGCGCCTCGGCCTGGAACCGATGCCGGCCCGCGAAGCCGACGGCAACGAAGTCGTTTAGCCGGCGTTGCCGGCGCGCGCCTCCAGCGCTTCCCAGCGTTCGAGCAGCCCCATCAGTTCGTCGTCGATCACCGCCAGCCGTTCGGCTGCCTGTTGCGCCGCCCCCGGGTCGGTCTGGTAAATGGCCGGATCTTCGAGACGGGCAGTCAATGCTGCCTGCTCGGATTCCAGGGCGGCGATTTTTTCGGGCAGCGCTTCCAGCTCGCGCTGCTCCTTCCACGACAGCTTGTCGGTTTTCGGTTTGCTCGCTTCGGCCGGCCTGGCCACCGGTTTGACCTCGACCTTGGCCTTGTCGGCTGCCTTCCTGACGCTGGCCTGGTAGTTCGCCCAGTCACTGTAGCCGCCAGCGTATTCCTTCCAGACACCATCGCCTTCGGCGGCGATGGTCTGGGTCACCACGTTGTCGAGGAAAGTCCGGTCGTGACTGACCAGGAACAGCGTGCCGTCGTATTTGGCGAGCAGCTCTTCGAGCAACTCCAGCGTATCGATGTCGAGGTCGTTGGTCGGCTCGTCCAGCACCAGCACATTTGCTGGCTTGGCGAACAGGCGGGCCAGCAGCAGCCGGTTGCGCTCGCCGCCGGACAGTGAACTGACCGGCGAGCGGGCCCGTTCCGGGGCGAACAGGAAATCCTCCAGGTAACCGATGACGTGCTTCCGGGCTCCGCCGATCTCGACCCAGTCGGAACCCGGCGAAATGACGTCGGACAAGGTGGAATTGGGATCGAGCTGGGTGCGGAACTGGTCGAAATAGGCGACGTCGATTTTCGTCCCCAGCCGCACGATACCGGCATCCGGTTGCAGCTCGCCGAGGATCATCCGAAGCAGCGTCGTCTTGCCGGCGCCGTTCGGGCCGATCAGGCCGATTTTGTCGCCACGCTGGATGCGGGCCGAAAAATCGCGCACGATTTGCCGTTGACCGTAGGCTTTGTAGACATGCTCCAGTTCGGCGACCAGCTTGCCACTCTTGTCGCCGGCATCGAGTTGCAGATTGACCTTGCCCATCCGTTCGCGCCGCGCCTGCCGTTCGGCGCGCAACTGGTCGAGGCGCTGGACGCGGAACACGGCGCGGGTACGCCGCGCTTCGACCCCCTTCCTGATCCAGATTTCCTCTTCCTTCAACAGCTTGTCGGCGCGCGCATTGGCCAGCGCCTCCTCATGCAGCATGGCTTCCTTGCGCTGCTGGTACTGGCTGAAATTGCCGGGAAAACTGGCCAGCTTGCCGCGATCCAGTTCGACGATGCGGGTGCATACCCGGTCGAGGAAGGAGCGGTCGTGAGTAATGAAGAACAGCGTGACGCCGCTGTCGATCAACAGGTTTTCCAGCCATTCGATGGCGGCGATGTCGAGGTGGTTGGTCGGCTCGTCCAACAACAGCACTTCCGGCGCCTGGGCCAAAGCCTGGGCCAGGGCCAGCCGCTTCTTCTGGCCGCCGGACAATGAACCGACCTTGGCCTCCTGGTCGAGCCCAAAGCGGTCGATGACCTTCTCGGCCTGCGCTTCGATGGCCCAAGCACCGCGCACTTCCAGTTCGTGTTGCAGGGCTTCCATGCGAATCATCAGCGCGTCGTGATCGCCCTCGCCTTCGGCCATCTGGTGCGACACCGCGTGATATTCGGTGAGCACGGCCGAGGTTTCGCCCATACCCGAGACCACCGCCGCGAACACCGTGGACTCGGCATCAAACGGTGGCTCCTGCGGCACGTAACCGACGCGGATGCCGGGCTGCACCCAGACCTCGCCGTCGTCCAGCTTGCCGCGTCCGGACCCGGCGGCCAGCGCCGCCAGCAGCGACGACTTGCCGGTGCCGTTGCGGCCGATCAGGGCGACCCGCTCGCCGGGATCGAGCAGGAAATCGGCATGGTCGAGAAGCGGCACGTGGCCGTAGGCTAGGCAGGCTGCGGAGAGTTTTAGGTAAGGCATGGCACCAATTGAAAACGGCGCCCCGCGGGGCGCCGTGTTGGGAATGCCCGGATTTTAACGTCTTAAGTCGAGAAGCGGGACAACTGCGCCTGCAACTCGGCCGACAGGCGCTGCAGATTCTGTGCCCGCTCGGTGTTCTTGATCGCCCGGCCATTGGTGCCCTCGGCCATCTGCGCAATACGCTCGACCAAGCGGGAAATCTCCTGGCTGGCCGCACTCTGCTCGCTGGTGCTGCCGGCGATGTTATGCACTGTCTCGACCGTAAGCCGCGCCCGTTCGTCAATGGTAGCCAACGACTCTCCGGCTTCGCGGGCCAGACCGACACTACCGGACATGTTGGCGCTGACCACCTGCATGCGCTGCACCGCCCACCCGGTCTCATCGAGAATGGCCTTGACCGTGACCGAAATCTCCTGCGTTGACAAGGCCGTACGTTCGGCCAACTTGCGCACCTCGTCGGCCACCACGGCGAAGCCACGCCCCTGTTCGCCGGCCCGCGCCGCCTCGATGGCGGCGTTGAGGGCCAGCAGGTTGGTCTGGTCGGCAATTTCCCGGATGACGCCGACCACGCTGGAAATCTGCTTGGAACGCTCGCCGAGCGACTCGATCAGCACCGCCGATTCGTTGATGTCGCCGGCCACCCGGTCCAGTTCGCTCAGGGCGCGGTTCACCACATCGCGGCCGTTTTCGGTAACCGCCTTGGCCTCTTCGGAAATGCGCGCAGCCTCGTTGGCGTGATCGGCTACCTGGGCAATGCTGACCGACATCTCCTCGACCGAGGCGGCAATGCCGGAAGCCGACTGCGAGGCCTGCTGGGCACTCTCCATGGCCAGACTGGCCGCCCCCTGCAAGTCGTTGGCCGCCGTACCGACCTGACAGGAGGTGGCCGACACCCCCTGCACCAGACCGCGCACGCTCTCCGCCATGCGGTTGAAGGCGTGGCCGATTTCATGCACCTCGTTTTGACTGTTGGCCTCGGCATCGCGCACCGACACCCGCAGGTCACCGGCGCTCATTCGCGACACCTCCTTGACCAGCACACCGAGGCCGCTCAGGCGCGAACGCACCACCCAATACATCAGCCCGGCCAGTGCAATGGCCGCCACCACGCTGATGATCAGCAGCAAATTGCGCAGACGACGGCTTTCTTCCAGATACTCGTCGGCCCAGCTGCCGGTCGCTACGGTCCACCCCCACGATTTGGCCGTTTCCGCATAAATGACCTTTTCGCGCTCGCCGCCGTCAGACTGCATCGAATAGCGAAACAGTCCCGACTTGCTGGCCAGAATCTGGCGCAGGCTGTCCTTGACCGCCACCGGCAGTTCCACGTCGGCAATGGTCTTTTCCTGGAACTTCGGATGCAGCACGAATTCGCCGATCGATTTCTCATCGGTCGGCCGGATGATGTAAACATAACCGGTCTTGCCGGCAACCAGACTGCCGAAGGTATCGCGTACACGTTTCAGTTCGGCATCCAGCCCGATGCGCACCGAGTAAGCTCCCCACGGCTTGCCGTCGCTGCCCTTCAACACCTTCACCGTACTGAAGTTGTACTTGCCCCCCCGGATGGTCAGCCCGGCATAATCCTGCCCGGCCAGTACCGCCTTGGTGACCGGATCATTGGCACCGAGCGGCACGCCATTCATCGGCTTGCCGTTCTTGTCCTTGAGCAGCGTCGTCAGCCGAAAAACCTTGTCGTCCTTGATCACCAGATAAGCAGCTTCCTCGGTGGTCAGCTCCTTGAAGGATTGCAGCACGCGATCGTTGGCATTGAGCACGTCGTTGCCGAGGCGGACCAGCGGCAAATCGACATCGCCCGTCTTCACCATGCCCTGGCCAAGCACCGGCGCCCCACCCGAGTATTTCAGGAAGAACTGCGACTGGCGCTCGCCCCGGTCGCGTACTGCATCAAAAATGGAATCGAGCATCCCGGCCATCATCTTGGCCTCATGCCCGAGGTTTTCCTCGGCCACGGCAATCGCGGCGCGATCGGCGTTCAACTGGACAACCAGCGTCATCGCCGCAAAGACCAGGAATAGGGCCAGCGTGCTGACCATGATCAACTGCTGGGCAATGGGACGACGCGAAAATGAACTGCTCATGGACCCTCTCCTCTTTATCGTTATGATTGCCAAAGGAATCTATCACAACGGCTACGCCCCCGGTACAATGCGCGCCTGCCGTCACGCCTCCATAGTTAAATGGATATAACACGCCCCTCCTAAGGGCGAATTGGTGGTTCGATTCCACCTGGGGGCGCCAAACCCTCAAGGCAAATTTTGTGAAACTCCCCAAGAGCAAGGCCCCGCAACACAGCGTCGACATCAGCGAAGAAGCCGGCGTGCGTTATCTGCATTTCGGTTCGGACTGGGTCCAGGGGGCGATGCGGATCGCCCGGCCGTGGTCGCTGGAGTTGGCTTATACCCGCGAGATGATGGCCGGCCTGCTCTTGCGACAGACGCCGCGCTGGCCGCGTAATGCCTTGTTGATCGGCCTGGGTGCCGGATCGCTGGCCAAGTTCATCTATCGCTACCTGCCGGACTGCCGGATCACCGTCGTCGAGATCAATCCCCAGGTCGAATTCGTCGCCCGCCAGTATTTCAAGCTGCCGGACGACCCGCGCCGCCTCGATGTGGTCATTGCCGACGGGGCTGACTACATGTTGCAGGGCGACCGCCAGTTCGACTACATCCTGGTCGACGGCTTCGACGACGATGCCAAGGCCGGCGCCCTCGACAGCCTGCCGTTCCATCAGGCCTGCCGCGCCCGACTGAGCGACCACGGCTTGCTGGCCGTCAACCTGCTCGGCCGCAACAAGGGTTTCCAGCGCAGTGTCGAACGCATCCAGCAGGCATTTGACGGGCGCTCAGTGATTTTCCCGGCGTGCGACAGCGGCAACAACATCGCCTTCGCGACCGGCGGCGCAGCGCTGGAGACAACCCTGGACGCCATGCAGCAGCGGGCCGTCGAGCTGAAAAAGACCACCCGTCTGGACCTGCTCCCCACCCTAAAGCGCTTGGCCGATTCCCTCCAGTTGACTGAGGGAACATTCAAACTTTAGTGCTTGTCTTATAGGCCGTCTGGGCTATAAAGAAAAATGCCCTCCACCGATAAAATCCACAAGGCGGACACAACAAAAATAGCAACCCGGAAGCAGTTTTCCTGTTGTTGTTGATGCTGTTTATCCAAAGGAGGTAGTGATGCTTAGCATGCAAGACCTGATTGACTATTGCGATCTGGAGCGTGGCGAAATCGAAGCCATTGCCGAGCACGAACATATTCCGATGGCCGTCGCCGCCGAGTTGAGCGAAGTCCTGCTCTGCTCCCCCGAAGGGGTTTGCCGTCTGCATTCGATGATTATCGAAAACATGGAACATGCGCTGGAAGTCGGCCAATACCAGCATGTCAAGGATTTGGCCGAAACCTATCAGCATCTGCAGCGCACGCACCCGATTCCGCAGTCCAATCTGCAAGCCTGATCCGTTTTCCTCCCCCGAGGACTGTCCGGCGCCAGGCGCCGGTCTGGACCCGGCCTTTGCGGCCGGGTTCTTTTTATACGTTGCGCGGCGGATGACCGTAGCCGTGTTCGACGGCGTAGAGGGCGACCTGCACGCGGCTGCCCATGTTCAGTTTCTTGAAAATGTTCTGCACGTGAATCTTCACCGTGCTCTCGGCCAGGTCGAGGGCGCGGGCGATTTCCTTGTTGCTCTCGCCACGCGCCAGGCAGGCCAGGATGTCGCGTTCGCGCGGTGAAAACTTGTCGCGCTCGATGACGGCCTGGGCGATTTTCGGTTGGTTGCGCACTCCCTGGATCAACTGGGCGGTCATTTGCGGCGAGACCACGGATTCACCGTCGGCCGCCCGCCGGATGGCGTCGATCAGGGCATCGGTCTCGATATTCTTCAACAGATAGCCGCTGGCTCCGGCACGCAATGCCTCCATCAGATCCTGGGCGTCTTCCGAAACGGTCAACATCAGCACCCGCGCCTCGGGGATTTCCTCGGCGATGACCTTGACCGCTTCCAGACCGGAAATACCCGGCATGTGCAGGTCGAGCAAGACCACATCGGGCTTGTGTGAACGCGCCCGCTTGATGCCCTCCAGCCCGTCGCCCGCCTCGTCGACCACTTCGAAGGCTTCGTTGCGTTGCAGGAGCGACTTGATGCCACTGCGAAACAGGGTGTGGTCATCGACCAGCAGGACACGGATTTTTTCTGTCATTTATTCAGGCTCCCTCTGTAGCCGGGGTAAATTCAGCACCACCTGGGTGCCCCGACCGATTTCCGATGATATCAGGCACTCGCCGCCGACCCGATGCGCCCGTTCGCGCATGATTTTCATGCCGACGTGGATATCGGAAAGGACGTTCGGTTCGTTGACCGGGTCGAAACCGCGCCCGTCGTCCTCGACGCAGACGGACAACTGTCCCATATTGCGCGAAACCGTCACCTGCACCCGCTTGGCCCCGGCGTGCTTGCGGATGTTCGACAGCGACTCCTGCACGATATGCATGACCTGGATTTCGTCGGTCGGCGCCAGCGGCCCCCCTTCACCGCGACGCTCGAAGGCGGTGGCGATGCCGGTCTGACCCTCGAATTTTTGCAGCGTCGACTTGATGGCGGTATCAAGGTCAGACTGATGGACGCGGGTACGGAAGTGCACCAGCAGTTCTCGCACATCGTCGTAGCTCTCCTGCACCCCCTCCCGCAACTGGCCGGCCGTCTGCATCGCTTCGTCGGTGCGCCCGTTGCGCAGCGAATCCTCCAGCAGCTGCACCTGGATATTCAGGAAGGCCAGCCCCTGGGCGATCGAGTCGTGCAGCTCCTGCGCCAGCAGGTTGCGCTCTTCCGAGACCGCCAACTCCTGCTCGCGCGACTTGAGGCGCTTGTTCTCGATGGCCACCCCGAGATGCCGGCCAAGCGTTTCCAGCAACTGCATCTCCGGCTCGGAAAGATTGCGGTCGACACGGAAATACAGGTTGAAAACGCCGAGCCGCTGCTTGTCGTAAACGATATTGAAGGCAGTCGCGGTGGCAAAGCCTTCGCGGATACAGGTCCGCAGTTTCATGCCGGCCGGTGGCCGGATGGTCGAAAAAGCCACCGGACTGCCGCCCTGAATCAGGTCGCCGCAAAGGCAATCGCCGCAGTTCATCGCCGCTTCCTGAATCACGAACTCCTCCGACAAACCATCGTGGGTCACGATGTAAAGCGCTTCGCTCTGTGCCGAATACAGGCGCACCGCTCCGGCATCCGCCTGGAGCGCCGTCTTGATTCGATCCAGGAAGCCCTGGCACAGGGTTTCGATCGGGGCCGGCTCGCTGAGGAAGGAGGTGATCTCGTAGAGAATGCCGAGTTCGTGGTTGCGCTCGGCCAGCGTCCGGGTCTTGGCCTCGACGCGTTCCTCGAGCGTGCAATAGACGTTTTGCAGGTTTTCCGCCATCTGGTTGAAGCCATGGGCCAGCGCCCCCAGTTCGTCGTCGGTATTGACCGGCAGGCGAAAAGCCAGATCGTTGCCCCTCATCCGCCCCATCCCGGTATACAGATCGTTGACCGGCCGGATGACCAACTGGACGAAGAAGCGGATCAAGACGACCGTCCCCAGGATTGCCAGCAGAACGAGAGCCGCCTGCACGCTGCGCAACAGGTTGGTATCGTCGGCATAGCTGTGCTCCATGGCCAGTACCAGATCGTTGATCCGACTGACGAAACCGGCCAGTTCGGCATCAAAGTGCTGCCGTTGCTCGTCCCGCTGCTTGGCATCGCCCCCCACATAGCCGACGACCAGTGGCCGCATGGTCGCCCGCCAGGCCTGGGTGACCTGTTTCAGATGTTCGGCGACGGCTGCATCGCGCGGCGACGCGAGCGGACGGGCCGGATCGCCCTGAGCCAGGTCGAGCAACACCTTGTCGAAACGCTCCATTTCCTCCCCCAGGCTGAATGCCACCTTCTCCTCGACGCCACGGGCCATCAGGTGGGCGATGCGATAGCTGCGCATGCGCTGGCTGCCGGCATCGTTGATGGCGGCAGCGACGCCTTCCAGTTGCCAGGAAATGACCAGGGTCATGCCGATGGCGCCGAGCGCCACCAGGAAAAACAGGATCAGGGTGCCGACGATCTTTCGGGAAAGCTGGCCAGGAAAAGTGAACATCCGTCATCGTCCAAATGGAGTAGGAACCACCTTAGCCGTTGCCTGCTTGCCAAGGCAAGCACATAGATCAAAAGAAAAAAGCCCGCCGGGAGAGCCGGCGGGCAAAAGTCGCGTCAGGAGAGAGCGACGACGATAGGGAGATTACAACTCGCTCAGGCCGCCACTTTTTCGACGTGCGCCTGTTTTTCATAGAGGAACTCCAGCACCTTGGCCCGGCATTCCATGTAGGCCGGGTCCTGGGCCAGGGTCAGGCGCTGGCGCGGTCGGGGCAGATTGACTTCGAGCACTTCGCCGATGGTCGCCGCCGGGCCGTTGGTCATCATGACGATCTTGTCGGAGAGCAGCACCGCCTCGTCGACATCGTGGGTAACCATGACGGTGGTCGCCCTGGTCGCCTCGCAGATGCGCATCAGCTCGTCCTGCAGCTTGGCCCGGGTCAGCGCATCGAGCGCGCCGAACGGCTCGTCCATCAGCAAGACCTTGGGCTGCATCGACAGGGCGCGGGCGATGCCAACGCGCTGCTTCATGCCGCCGGAGATTTCGTGCGGGTACTTGCTGCTGGCGTGGTCGAGGCCGACCAGACTGATCGCGGCGGCGGTGCGCTCCTTCAGCTTGGCCTTGCCTTCCTTGGCGCCGAAAACCCGCTCGACCGCCAGATAGACGTTCTCGAAGCAGGTCAGCCAGGGCAGCAGGCTATGGTTCTGGAAAACCACGGCGCGTTCCGGGCCAGGACCGGCGATTTCGCGGCCGTCACAGAGCAGCACGCCGGTAGTCGGCTTGGTCAGGCCGGCGATCAGGTTCAAGAGCGTCGATTTGCCGCAGCCGGAGTGGCCGATCAGGGCGATGAACTCGCCTTGCTTGATGGTCAGGTCGATGTCGCGCAGGGCGACGAACTTGCCCTTCTTGGTGTCGAAGGTCTGGCCGACTTTTTCGATTTGGACGAATTTTTCCATGATGTGTGCTCCGCTCACGACGATTCTTTGGTCAGTTTCTTGGCCAGCAGGATCAGCGCCTGTTCGAGGATCAGGCCGACGATGCCGATGACGAAGATGGCGATGATGATGTGTTCGACCTTCAGGTTGTTCCACTCGTCCCACACCCAGAAGCCGATGCCGACGCCACCGGTCAGCATTTCGGCGGCGACGATGACCAGCCAGGCGGTGCCGATGGACAGGCGGATGCCGGTCAGCATGTAGGGCAGCACCGCCGGGAAGAGGATCTTGGTGACCACTTTCCACTCGGACAGCGCCAGCACGCGGGCGACGTTCAGGTAATCCTGCGGCACGCGCTGCACGCCCTGGGCGGTGTTCATGATCATCGGCCAGATCGAGCAGATGAAGATGGTGTAGGTGGCGGCCGGGTCGGCCTTCTTGAACACCAAGAGGCCGATCGGCAGCCAGGCCAGCGGCGACACCGGACGCAGCAGGCTGATGATCGGGTTGATCATCGCCGACAGGAAGGCCGAGCGGCCGAGGATGAAGCCGAGCGGGATGCCAACCAGCGCCGCGAAGCCGAAGCCGATGCCGACCCGTTGCAGCGAGGACAGCACATTCCAGCCGATGCCCTGATCGTTCGGGCCGTTGCGGTAGAACGGATCGGCGAACAGCGTGACGGCAGCCTCCCAGGTCTGCACCGGACCGGGAATGCTGCCGCCCTTCTGGGTGGCGACGTACCACAGGCCGATCAGGATCATCATGCCCAGTATCGGCGGCAGGATGGCCCGACCGAAGGCGGTCAGTTTCTCGCCGATCGGCGTGCCGGTCTCGGTCGCCGGCAGGGTTGCGGTTTTTTCCATGGTTTTTTCCTTGGCCGGTTCGGCGGCAACGACCGCGACCGGCTGACTGGTTATGCTGCTGCCCCCCAAGGGGATTTCCTGCGGGGCGCGGTCGACCGCCTTTTGAAGGCCAAAATCGCCGTCTATCGTCAGTGCGCTCATGGGATTCTCCTTAGCGTCGGGCGGCCCGCCACCTCCGGCCGAACCGGAAATGGCGGTCACTCAAATTGTGTTAAGCCTTGATCTTGAAGCCGTCGGCGTACTTGGCCGGGTCCTTGCCGTCCCAGACCACGCCATCGATCAGCTTGTGGCTGCGCATGTCGCTCTTCGGCAGCGCGACGCCGGCGGCGGCAGCACCCTGCTTGTAGATGTCGATGCGATTGACCTGCTTGGCGATGGCCAAGTAATCCGGATGGCTCTTCAGCAAGCCCCAGCGCTTGTGCTGAGTCAGGAACCACATGCCGTCGGACAGGTAGGGGTAATTGACCGCGCCGTCGTTGAAGAACTTCATGTGGTTCTTGTCGTCCCAGCTCTTGCCCAGGCCATTCTGGTAACGGCCGAGCATGCGGGCGACGATGACTTCGGTGTCGGTATTGACGTAGGACTTCTGGGCGATGGTTTCGGCCGTCTTCTGCTTGTTCGGCAGCGAGGCGTCGATCCACTTGCCGGCATCGAGAATGGCTGCAACCACGGCACGCGCCGTGTTCGGGTTCTGCTTGACCCAGTCGGCTGTGGTGCCGAGCACCTTTTCCGGGTGATCGGTCCAGATGTCCTGCGTCGTCGTCGCCGTGAAGCCGATGTTGTCCATGATGGCGCGGTTATTCCACGGCTCGCCGACGCAGAAACCATCCATGTTGCCGACGCGCATGTTGGCGACCATCTGCGGCGGCGGCACGGTAATGGTCTTGACGTCCTTGAACGGGTTGATGCCCTGCGCCGCCAGCCAGTAGTACAGCCACATGGCGTGAGTGCCGGTCGGGAAAGTCTGGGCGAAGGTGTATTCCTTCTCCTTCTTGGCGATCAGCTTGGCCAGGCTGGGCCCGTCGATGGCGCCCTTGTCCTTCAACTGGTTGGACAGGGTGATCGCCTGACCATTGTTGTTCAGGCTCATCAGCGTCGCCATGTCCTTCTTCGGGCCGCCGATGCCGAGATGCACGCCGTAGACCAGGCCGTACAGCACGTGGGCGCAATCGAGTTCGCCATTGACCAGCTTGTCGCGCACCGACGCCCAGGAAGCTTCCTTGGTCG
>Ga0316605_10000828_pt1 | contig 19087 bp, 20 predicted proteins | sample OWC_soil_day20_n_FD_207666 | JGI IMG/M metagenome (GOLD analysis project Ga0316605, IMG submission 207666) | Wetland soil microbial communities from Old Woman Creek delta, Ohio, United States - OWC_soil_day20_noCT | ecosystem: Environmental > Terrestrial > Soil > Wetlands | place: USA: Ohio...
TAAGAGCATTTGGCGGTTTGCGGGAGTATTCACTGTCGCCTGGCGACAAGGTGAATGCGTGCGCAACACCTGCAAAATGCATTTCAGCCAGCCAATGCGCTTAGGCGTGTGTTAGGCAGTCGTAGTTGTGTTTTTCATTCAGTTATTTTCATTTCAGTTGTTTAAGTGCAAATTCTCTCGAAAAGCTATGTTTATGTTTTGTTCGTTTTCAAAATTCGCTTTCAGCCGGCTAACGATCAAAATCTGATAAAATAAAATTCACTTTTCTTTACTTTTAGCTTTCAAAATGCGTTTTCAGCTCGCCAGTGCTCAAATACACAAATAACAGAATTCCTTTCGTCAGCCAATTTGTGAACATAAACGTGTGTTGGAGTCTGTAGTTTCTTGGTTTTTGGTCGTTTTAAAAATCAGCCGTTATTGTACAGCAAAGCTTGGTATGTCACATGCATGCCACTTATTTGTCTGATTTTCAGATTTAAACACAAATATTTGTTTCAATCAAAATTCTGTGTTTTTAGTCCAAAATAAACTGTTGCAAATAAACGAATAAATTATCAAATTTAATAACTTTAAATGAATGTTTTTTAACAGTTTTTTATCTCATTTTCAAGTAAAAAAGTTGATTCGTTTTTCGTCGTTGTCGAAATTCACTTTCAGGCTGTAACGAAAAATTTCACTAAAACTAAATGTTTTTTTTCTTTCTTTTCCAATCGTTCAAGAAGCACTTTTCATCCGAAAGCGAGCCAAGTCTCCAATAATTGACTTCAATTGTTTGTTTTTTTTGTTTGTTTTTCAAGTTTTCAAACCGCAATTTCGCAGATTTCAGTTGTTATTCAACATTGTCGAAAAGCAAAAAATCAAATTCTTTCCTTAGAAAATCCGCGAGGAATTGTCCGCCGAATAAAAGCCCGAAAATTCACAAATTCGCAAGCAACAGAATCTTCTGTTTATATCTTAAAAGCGGACAGTTCGTCAAGGATTTTTCAACCAAACAGTCTGTCTTTTACTTTTTTACTATGCTGCCTAACGACCGAGGCTATGGGCACGGGCGGTTTGCGGGCAAATTTCCTGTCGTGAAACGACAAGGGAAATGCGGGCGCAAAACCCGCAAAGTGCACATCAGCCAGCCTGTGAACATAGGCGTGTGTTATGGGCTAGGTGTTTTATTTGTCTTTTTCAATAATTTCAATCCATTCATCTTTCTTCACCCTTCTGTATATTACAAGGCTAATTATTGCTGATAAAATAAAAAGTATAATTATAAAGACATTCGAAAAAGATATTTCAATTTTACCAACTAAATAGATACCAATTAAGAGTAAAAAGAGAATAAACGGTCCTATTAGCAAAGCATAAAAAACTTGTAAAATGTATAAAATCAATACAAACAAGAATCCGAAAAGTTTTGATAAAGAACTTTCTGGTTTTGGCGATTTTATGTTTTGTGGTCGATTAGGAATAATAGAAACATTTTTTTTTATTGTTTGAGTACCTCCGTCACCCTTAAAAATAAATGTAAATTCCTTACTTGTAGTTATTGTAGTTTTAAATTCCGTCTTATCATTTATTACTCCATAACCTAAGATTTCTACCGAATTTACATTCATAGTACTCCATTTGAAAGTGACTGTGTCGTTTTTTTCTACCTGTAATTTATCAACTTCGAGATTCACTTTTGGTGGATAGGTTTTTTTTGCCTCATGAACAGTAATTTCTTTAGTTTTTTCTATTATTCCTGTTTTTCCCTCAAAAATAAATTTGAACACAGTTGATTTATTTATAGTTGTAGAGAAAGTGTCATTGGGCTTAAAATTACCATGACCAACAATAGTAACTTTTTCGGTGTTAATTGAAGTCCAGTTAAAAATTATTATTTCACCAGATTCTATAACAGATTTATTTACAAATATTGAAACTTCAGGGAAATTAACCTTGTTTTGATTAAAAAATAATTTGTCATACTCTTCTCTCTTTTGTTTGTCCGATAGAATTTCAAAGGCTTCTTGAATTTCCTGAAATCTTTCTTTGAAAAAAGGGTCATCGTTATGTTTGTCCGGGTGAAATTTTGTTGCAAAAGCTCTATAAGAGTTTTTTATTATCTCATAACTTGCATCAAAAGGTACGTTTAGAGTTTGGTAGTGGTTTTTCATAAACATTATTTGCTTAAGTTGAGCAAATCATCAATTGATAAATAAATTTTCTCTCTTAGATTTTCATTAATTTCGATTCTACTAAAAACATACAGATTCTTCTTTATTTCATTTATAAAACAGTTGTATATTGTTTCCTTTTCTGAATTTTCTATTTTGTAACTGTCTTTCAAATAAAGTTTTCTCAAATACTCATTAATACACTTAATAGCATTTTCATAAATGCTATTCGCATTGTTTTCAAATAATGTTGAATCTGTAGCTAACAGATATATATTATTCTCCTTTAAAATCTCTAAAAAATCATTTGCATTCATATCTATTTTTTTTTACACTTGCCCATAACGACCGAGGCTATGGGCATTTGGCGGTTTGCGGGAGCATTCGCTGTCGTGAAACGACAAGGTGAATGCGGGAGCAAAACTGCCGGAATGCACGTCAGCCAGCCAATGGACATAGGCGTGTGTTAGGTGTAGTTATTTTTCAATCACATATTTGAAGTTTAAACAATTTCTTTTTTCGTGAACCATTTTCTGTAAAGTTGCAGTTAAAACAGCAACAGCTAAAATAGTCGAACCATATAAATCTTCTTCGAATTTTACATTTTCTTCATCCCCATCATCATAATAATGATTCGGGGGAATATTTAAATCTCCATGAATTAATCTAGACCGAAAATCATACATTTGTTTTAATCTTTTCTTGAAGTCTAGAATTTCACCTAGAAAAACTTGCGTTTTTTTAAATATCTGTTCGGACAAACCTTCTTTTCCTGAACAATATAATGCTTCAATACCAATTAAAGACCAGATTAAATCAATAGAAATATTAGATAAATCACTCCCGAAAAGTTTGGAAAAAGCATTCAATGCGATTTCAGTTTTAGATTTACTAAATCTTTGAGAAGAAAAATCATTTTCATTAAACCAATTCCATACATCAATAATTTTCAGATTCATATAATTTGGCCACTTTAGACTTTTTACGTCATCCAAACTTTCCCTGTGAATACTTATTGTTGAATAGAAACTCCGTAACACTCTTTCGTTTAGACAAACATCTCCTCTTCGGGATTTAATCGTTCCTGGTTTTGCGATTTGGGAAAGTACAATAAACTGAAAAACTTGATCTTGGAATTCATATGAAATTTCTTCTAAATATTTATCTTTTTCATTTTCAGAAGTTTCTTCGCCTGAACCCCAAAGCGAATCAATGATTTTGTTGCTATGTGGAATTGTAATTTCGAAAACTAGTGCTTTTTTCTCTTGAAGAAATCGTTTCTTTTGTGTTAATTCAAAGTCGTTGAGTAGCTTGATTGATAGTGGAAATGCACCTAATTTTTTCAACTCTATCTCAACGTTGTTACTCAATTCTAAGAGTTCGTCAATAGTTTCATTTACATATCCAGATAAATGTTGTTCAGGTCTGAAGATAGGCAATAAAGGTAGTATTATTTTAAGTAAACTTGTTTCCATAATGTATATAGACTAACTCTAACGTTTAATTTGCGACTGTCGCTATTTTTTTTTGTATAATTACACCTAACGACCGAGGCTATGGGCATTTGGCGGTTTGCGGGAGCATTCGCTGTCGTGAAACGACAAAGTGAATGCGGGAGCAAAGACCGCTAAATGCACGTCAGCCAGCCAATGAACATAGGCGTGTGTTAGGGGGTCGTTTTTTATTTGTTTTCATATTCAATTTGTTCATTCGGTGACAGTCTTACTAACAACTTGTCATCACCTAAATAGTCTACTGTCCAAGTGTCGTATGAAGAATTAGTTTCCTTTATTACGTTCAAGTTATGTGAGTCAAGGTTCAAGTGAACTAATTTTGTCTTTGGCCACGATTTCTTGTCATGGAACTGTCTCAGCAAAACCCCACTTTGTGTTTGAAATGCAAATCTATGAAAGAATAATCCTTTCAATAGTTTATTTATTTTGTCGTCGTCAGTTTGTAAGCTGTAAACTTTTACAATTCCGTCAAAAGCAGTTTCAAATTCAAGTCTTCGTGAAAAAGTCGTTCCTTTGAAATTCTCCCACTCTTCGAACTCTTTTCTTGTGAAATTAAATATCATTGTTTATTTGTCAAGAGTGTGATTGTTGTTGGTTCGAAATTTTCTTTAAGTCGTATGTATGTTTTTTCTTTATATTCTTGCGAACATAGACCTTTATTTATTAACTCTAAGTCTTGCAAGGTCGTTTCAATTAACGCCCAGTCATTCGGAAGAAATAATTCTTTCTCATGCTTAGTCCCGCATCTAACAAAACCGTCTGAGTCACCAAGATACTTGTTATATATGTCGATTTTCTGTATAGTAATCATGTCGATTTTCTTTTTTCTAAAATGCCCCCTAACGTTGGCGGTATGAAACGTTGGGGATTTCGGAGCTGCGAACCTATCCACCGATAAGAACCTTGCCAGCGAGTGATGCACTTACTATACCACCTAAACCCCAATGTTTTATGACCGCGTGTTATGTGGCGTTTTTATTTTGTTTTTTACTAGTTCATAAAAGTCATTCTTATTAGTTAACATTGCTGGATGCTTACCTTTCTTAAACATATGAATTTCAAGCTTATTGTTCTTCATTTTCAAAGCTTCATATATTTTATCCAACGAATCACAATACTCATCTTGTTTGCTTCCTGTCAATAAAGTTGGAACTATTAATTCTGAAAATGACTTATGAAAAAATGATTTTCCTTGTTTCGAAAAATTAATCAGCATTTCTGTATCCAAGTCCACTATTTTTTTCCAATCAAAACCATGATTAAAAAACCAAAATAATTTTGCAAATATGTTCTTCTTTCCCTTTTCTCTATCGCTTTCTAATGAGTCTATATAAGAATTTAAGGGATATTCACCTTCAAAACTATCTGCAATTAAATATTTAATTCTCTCAGGATGTTCTAAACTTAAATTAATTGCGACTAATGCACCTCCGCTTGTTCCAATCACAGAAACTTTATCAAGCTTCAAAAATTCTATTAACTGATAACATACTCTTGAGTTATAATACCAAAAATCAATTTCAAATTTCTCAAGTCTATCCGATTTTCCATGCCCTGGAAAATCAATCAAAATCACTTTGAAGTCTTTAGAATATTTTCCAATTATAGATTTAAACATTTTTGAAGAAGCCGTATTCCCTGCTAATAATAATATCGGCTTACCTGTTCCAATTTCTTTATAATAAACTTTTTTGTCTTCAAATGTAAAAAATGCCATATGTCTTCTTTTTTAAAATGCTACATAACGACCGAGGCTATGGGCATTTGGCGGTTTGCGGGAGCATTCGCTGTCGCATGGCGACAAAGTGAATGCGGGAGCAAAACTGCCGGAATGCACGTCAGCCAGCCAATGAACATAGGCGTGTGTTATGGCCTCGTTATTTTGTTATCAAAATACTCAATAACATGTCCCCAAATATAAGTTTCGATTTGTCCGAATCAAATGAATGATATTCAAATTTTTTAGAATTACTATTCCAGAAACCGTCTGCAAAAACTGAGTTCATACTCTGATTTCCATTATTACTGTTCATTATACAGTATCTAAATCCAACAAATTCAAGACAGTCACGTACCGTAGTACTCAAAAACGCAGCATTTCTGTGACCAATTCCTCGGGTCGACGGATATTGAATTGCATCAACGTCATCAGATATGAAAAATTTCTTACTTATTGATTCTGCTGCACAATATTGATTCTCGGAATCGTAAGTGCTAGGTAGAACTCTTGTAAATTCATTACGAAGAAACTCAAAGATTATGTATCTCTTCATATTCTCATCCTCAGATAAGTTGTTGTAATATACAAAATTACAACAATCACTATATTGAATCTTTCTTTTACTCTTATAAACGATTAAAAAGTATAAGTCTCCTTGTTTAATATTTGTTTCTAATAATGCCGTAGAAGTCATTAGGCTAGTATATAAAACAGAATCTTGAGGTTTACTTAGCCTTTGATAATTATTGACCAAATTCGCGGGTTTTTCCCAAACGTCACTCCATATTTGAATATCTTCAAATTCGATAGTTTCAGGCAATAATTTATTTTCTTTGTCTACGTCATAGTAAACTCCTTTTTCTCTTTTTCTGATTCTAAAAAAATAGTCAGGAATTCTTTCACCTTTTTCTGAGGTGATTGTATGTTTGAAATGAGGTGAAAAATCGTGTCCTAGATATTGAACATTAAACAATGAATTTATGCTGTTTTCTATTCTCTTAAATGTAGTCGGATATCGTAAGCATGTATTTTGATATGCTTCAAATTGGTTGTTGATTTTTTCAAATGTTAGATTTTGCAGTAGATATTTCCATGCAGAAATTTCACTACTGTCTAAATCCGTATAAACTATATTTTCTCTAGTTTCCATTGAAAATTTGTATTCTTTTTTTTATAATGGGCCATAACGGACGGAACTATATACAGTTGGGGATTGCGGGTTGCTTTCCTGTCGAGCCGCACCGCCGTTGTTGCGGGCTGTGCGGTTGTTTGTCCGCACCGAAACCCCAATTGATATATAGTTTTTGTTACCAATAGTTTTCATTTCAAGTTTGTATCGTTCTTTAGTATCCAACCATATATATGTGTCGGTTGCTCCAGAAAAGTAGAAAAGACACATTGCTCAATGTTTGATGTCGGCTCCATTAAAACATATATCCATTCATTCTCTTGATCTTTTTTAAATCCTAGTGCCTTACCTTTTGCACCTCTTTTAAATGTTGCAGTTATGTTTCCTCTGCTACCATTAACAGGGTGTTCTACATCGTCAAAAAAATAGCATTCTTTGCGAAGATTCGATTTGTCCGCTGTTATTACAAATTCCTTGACTGATTTAAATGAATCTTTATACTTCTCTGTTAAACGCAAATAACCAATTGTATTGTTTAAGGAAAAAATTGGTTCATTTTTCTTGTAACTTATCTCATAGTTATACACAAGCGTCTGTGGGTCAGCACAACATCCTGGATTATAGAGTTTGAATGAAACCAACTTGTTTTTATTAAATGTCATCTCCACAATGTCCTGATAACCTTTAAATACTTTTTTAAAACGCCCTCCTTGATTTAAAAAAATCTGTGTAATGTTGGGTTCTCCTCCAGTTGGTCCTTGGTATAAAACATCTAAAAGTTTGTCTCCATTAAAGTCAATTGCATAAATATATTGAATAAGGTCTTTAGGCAGATAAGGGAACTCATCAAACAGTTTCACGCTGTCATAAGATAATGACATGAAGTTCTGTAAAAAAATAGTGTCCCTATTTTGCTCATAGTCAGCCAATGTTGACCTATTATACTCTGACTTTTTGAGATATTCAATATTATTTGTCCATTCAAAATAGTTTACAATTTTGGCAGTTTCTAAATCTATATCCTGTCCATATGAACAGACCGAAATAATTGTCAATGTGATTGATAGGTAGAAATTTCGCATCCTTTTTAAATTATTGGTAACGACCGAGGCTATGGGCATTTGGCGGTCTGCGGGAGCATTCGCTGTCGTGAAACGACAAAGTGAATGCGGGAGCAAAGACTGCTAATTGCACGTCAGCCAGCCAATGAACATAGGCGTGTGTTAGTGGCTGGCATTTTATCTGTTGAGTTGTTGTCTATCATTTATTAACGTCTGTTTTTTCGAGTTGGTTTGTTCGACATCACGAAGCGTTTAAGGAATTCTTTCTTGCCACCAATGAGTGGAATTCCTTTGTGCGTATAAATTACTTTACTCGAATGGCGATACATATTTCTTTGTTGTTCTTTGATTTCTATTTCGTCTTGTTTTCTTATGTTATTCAGAAACTCTTGAACTCTAATAGTCCATTCTCCATTTGTTGTTGAATTTATGAATGCTTTGCGTGAAATCTCCACAACTCTTACGTGCCTTCCAACATGCGGAAATAAACAGTATAAAGTATTACGCATACCTTCGGGGTCGTCCATTGTTCCGTCTCCTCGAAAATCAAAAATAACAGGCACAGAGCTATTAAGCCAAGCTTCTGGAAAACAATACTCTGGAAACCAAACTTTAAATATTCCCAGTTTGTCTGTTTTGTGTACATCACTGATTCCGTCACCTTTCCATTCTTTAAGAAAACGAGGATAATCTCTTTTAAGGCGAGTGCCATCAACCACCCAAACCATATTTTTATAAAACTGTTCTCGCGAGGTTTGCTCCTGAGGGTCAATATGTGAATGTTGAAACTCTATAACGAGATTGTTAGCAGTCTGAATATCTGCTATATGTTTTTCGCCCGTTTTTTGATTTAGTAAAGATATTTCTTGCCACTCTGCTGGATAATTGTTTTTCCAAGTTCGGTGCCACTCTGTTTCCGGTTCCCACCAAATATCACAATTTGTCTTGCTCTTATGCGCCCAATGCCAAATTTTTTGTTTGCCACATTTGGCAATAACGGGATTCAAACAACAAGAACACAATCCTTGAAGTTGAGGGCTAGCTTCTGTCCGAATATTATTTATTAAAGCAAAGTGCATATTTTTTATGAATTCTCCTTGTTTTAAATCTTCACTTTTAAAGCAGAATAATTTATGTCGTGATAAATTCTATGTTTTTTTTATGCTTGCCACTAACGACCGAGGCTATGGGCACGGGCGGTTTGCGGGCGTATTTCCTGTCGTGAAACGACAAGGGAAATGCGGGCGCAAAACCCGCAAATTGCACGTCAGCCAGCCTGTGAACATAGGCGTGTGTTAGCTGTTGGCATTTTCATTTTTTATTTCAGTCGTTATTTTTGTTATATATTCTTGTACTACTTTCGGTAATTTCTCAAATGCTTTTTCTGCGTTGCTATCTATTGAACAGATGTCGGAAATCAACATAGAAGTTAGATAAATTGCTAATTTGATGTTAGGATTAGTATATTCTTCTGAAATAGGCTTTCCTCTTGTTTGTTCAAAATGTTCTAATGCTAAATAATTAGTATGTGTATGTATTGACGTATATCTGTAATTGTTTATAAAATCTCGTGTTCGACAAGTGTGTTTTACCAGTTCTGTTATTTTCAATGGTACAATTTTATCGCCGTCTAGCAAAAAACGCCAACTGAATTTTCTTGTTTCTGGTTTGTATATCTTTTTTATTTGATCTTTACTTAATTGAGAATATAACTCACAGTTTTCAAAGTCCCGAATTGCCAAATCTAAAATTTTCTTGTCACTATCAATTATAGACTTTGCTTGAAGAAAGTCAGTTTCCATTATTTCAAATTTTTGTTTTTCGAACAATCCATCAATTTTCCATAGTAAAAAACGAAATTTCTGCTCTTCAACGGATCTCGGTTCAACAAATAAGTGATTGAAAGTCGCATAATTTTCAATCATAGTTCGAAAAACAGTATTCACAGAAAATAAATCATATCCACTTATTCGAACCGTTTCTGTGCTTTGTTTTAATTCAATAATTCCTTTTGACAAATGAAAAAACGATGCAGAGTGAATAGCAAACTTATCAATGATTAAGTTTGAAAAGTTCTGAAAATCTTCAACTTTTGTTTCTTTTCTCGCTGTGTAAATAATAGAGAGTGGCTCTAAAAGAAGATATTCATAAAAATCAAAAAGATAATCTTCAAATGGATGTTTCATTTAAGGTCTCTTACATCTTTAATAAAAGTTTTCCCTCTCCCTTCATAATCAGGAATTTCTAACGGACTATTTGTAACGATTTGATGTTTGACTATGTCTGGGTATTTTGTAAAAATGTAAATGATGGAATTAATTCCTTCTTCCATTAATTTCTTTGCTTGTCTAATTGCACTGTCATAATCTCTTTTCATCTGAGCATACAAGTTGTTATTTTGTTTGAACACTATGACACAATTCGTTTTTAAAGCTTTAAAAGGTGCGGAATTGAATGACTTCTCTGCTAATGATTGACCTGCTTTAATAAGTGTTTCGTCAATTTCGTTAAAACCATTATGTTCAAAATAGTCTGCGGTGAATTTTTCGTTTTGCATCATTGTTTTATTTTTTGTTTTTCAATTAATTCACTGTCTTTAATGCAATAAAGGTCTATTTCCTATGCTTGCAGCTAACGACCGAGGCTATGGGCATCCTGCGGTTTGCGGGCGTATTCGCTGTCGTGAAGCGACAAGGTGAATGCGGGTGTAAAACCTCCAAGTTGCACGTCAGCTAGCAGGTGAACATAGGCGTGTGTTAGGCGTACGGTGTTTGTTTTCAATATGATAGCTATCAGCTGTGCTGCCTTTATGTTTTTATGGTTTTTTGCAAACTATTACTAGAAAAGCTTCCCTCCAATAAAAGTCTGAACTTTTTAAATAATAATTTATAGAATTAGAATTACTAAGTTCTTTCATAATAGATAATTCTTCATCGGTTAATTCAAGTTCTTGTGCCGAGATACCGAAAGATTGCGAAATTGAATTAAGGTATGGAAAATCTGATTGTTTAATCGGTGAATGCCACTCCACAAGAAATGTATTACAACTAATTATTTCCAATCCTAATTGTTTAGCTAATTTCGGTAATTCTTGTGTATATAACGTTGAATGAATCTGAATCTTTGAGCTTAATTTTTCTACAATTTTCCAAAATATTATTGGGTCTGGACCCACGAATGAAGCCGTTAAATCAAGTTCCTTAATTGCAATTAAACCACCTGGACGAACAACACGCAATAATTCGGTAAAAGCTTGTTGTTTGTCTTCATCTGTTAGATATTGAAATACATTAGCACACCAAATTGCATCAAAAGAATTTGTATCATAAGGTAAAAATCTAATATCACCTAACTTGGTTGTTACGTTACAAAAATGCTTATTGTTTTCTATTAGACTATTTATAGCGTCTATATTTTCAGGAGCTAAATCAATAGCATGAATACTCCCATCATTTCCAAGTATTTTTGATAGAATAGGAATAAAACTACCACTTCCTGAGCCTGCATCTAGAACTGACCAGCCTTTTTGGAAACCAACTGAATTTATCATTTCTTCATACTGAGTCCTTGCAGCATTATAATGACTGTCTAAATAATTGCTTTCTGTTAATAGCTGTCCATTTGAGGATATTCGATGTATATTAGCATTAAAGTTACTCTCAGCATTATTAAACATGATGAATATTAATTGCTAGATTTTGGTGTAAATGATAAAATGTCTAAGAATATATTAATCATAGCTTCTTTTTCTTCAGAGTTAGCATATGATTCATCAATCTCTTTTTGGAATATGTTTCTTTTGAATATTGATATATTATTTGCATGAACCTTTAGTATATTATCTACTAGTAATCCTTTCTGAGAACAATTATCTGCAAGTTCATTAAAATACTCAATTGAACCGTTATTTTTATAATTGTTTATAGTTAACATGTTCACAGACTTTAAAAGAAAGTGTGAGAATTCTAAAGTAGTATTCAGATTTTGTGATAGTATCAATCCTGCTATTAATTGATCACTACTTAAATTATCTCTATTGCATTCAGGATAATTTGTTTCAATCCAATTATAAATAGATGACAACATTATATTTATCCTACCTTCATTATAATCTTCCATGAAATCTGTTAAATCATCTAATAACTGAATTCCTGCACAAATGTTATCTAAAATACTTTCTTCTTCATTAGTAATTTCTCGATTCTTATCTATATGAATCATATAAGAAACGCAAAATTTTACAAGAGCCGCTTTTCTACCTTGAATTATTACTGCACTATCAACACATTCTATAGAACTCATTTTTGACCATTTTAACTCATGAATAATACTATCTATAGATTGATTTCTATATTTATCAAATGAATCTAAAATGCTAATTTCATTTTTTATATTATAAAAAAACTCTCTATGGGAGTTATCTAATAAAACCTGTGAAGAAAGTAGTTCTAATTGCCAATTTTCTCTTTCTTTATCCAATAAATCATCTAGTAATAAACTATATTCATACATTAAAAACCATGGAAAAGCTACTTTACTAATTGATGATTCCGATATGCCAAATAAATTACCCAATATAAATGGAGCGTATTCACCAAGCATTAATGTGTCATTAGCTCGTGCTAATCTTTCGTTGAAATGATTTATTACAATTTTACCTAATTCAGGTTTAAGTTTGATTGCGTATTCTTTAAATTGTTGTCGGATTCTAAGGACATCTGGTCTAATTGTATTTAGAAATGATTCTTCAACAAAATTTTCTGTTAATTCTCTTATTAATAATGATTTCATAATGTTATAATTTGATGTTGTTATTGACGATATTGTTTGATTTCTTCCAACCTTGTACAATTTCTATATCCTCATTGGAATTATGTTTAGAGTATAATGACACAAAAATAAATACTAATAGACTAATGATAAATGCAGGAACAAATGCTTTTTCAGTATCAATAAAAAGAAATATAAATAACACTAAAGATCCTGAAATTAGAGAATATGTTGCTCCTTTAGCTGTAGCTTTTTTCCAAAAGAAACCACCAATAACTGCTGGAACAATTATTAGAAGCATAAATAATGAATTTACACTAAGTTTAACTAGATCTGGAAAAATATAAGCGATTATTAAACTAATTACTCCACAAACTAAAGTAGATAAACGACCAAATCTCAATTTTTGTTTTTCACTGTATTTTAAAGGATTGATATTTATTATAAAGTCCTTAGTTATTGTAGCTGATGCAACCATGATAGTCGAGTTAATTGTAGAAATGAAAATTGCCATAAATCCAGCAATACCAATACCAAGGATTCCGATAGGTAATGTATTTTTCATTAATGCGAACAATGCTTTATTTGGATCGTCAAGGTTGGGAACTAAAACCTTCATGGACATACCAAAGAAAGTTGAAATCACATAAAATAATACTATAATGCTCAAAGAAATTAACAAAGCATATTTAGCCTTCGTTCCAGTTGTTGAGGCATATACCTTTTGCCAGAGTTCCATTGTAACAAAGATACTTCCCACCCCAAATATTATACCTGCGATGAAAAAAGATACACCTCCATACGCAAACGGATCAAAATATGTGCTAGGCAATTCATAGAGTTTCGATATTCCTCCCAAATCGCCAATAGTCATTGGTAAAAGGATTATAAATAAAACTATGAACATAATTGTGAAATGAATAAAATCGGTATAAAAATCACTCTTAATACCAGCAAAGGCTGTATATAGAATTGTTGAAATGGCAGCAAACCAAATTAAAACATCAAACTCGAATCCAGTCCAAACTGATAACAATGCAGTTAGCCCTACAAATTGAGCTGCAGTTAGTAATAAATAGATTATTAATATCCACCCAGAAGAAATTAAATGACTTGCTTTTGAATACCTTGAAAAAAAGAAATCACCAATTGTATGTGCTTGGTATTTATCGCCATACCATTTAAGTTTAGGTGCAAACCATGCAGCAATTATAACTCCAATTATACCTCCAACCATAGCGGTTAGACCAAGTGAAATTCCAGTTTCATAACCAGAAGCTGCTGTTGCTACGGTAGTACCAACGCCAACCCAAGTAGAAATAATTGAAAAAATTACAAGAATAAAAGGAGCTTTCCGAGAGAAAATCAAAAAATCATCAGCAGTTTCTCTTAATCCAATATATATTGCCCATGCAAACATGGAAACTAAATAAACTGCAATAATTATATAGTCAATAGTATTCATACTTTTTGTGTTTGAAGATTATTTTTACCATCTGTCATATATTCAATTAACAAACCAATAGAAATTTGCTGTATTATTATGAAGTAAATCAAATAATATAATGGAATACTAATGTATAACAATAACAACAAACTTAATAATAATATTCCGAACAATGTTTTTGAAATTTTTTTTCTCAAATCAAACAAAAGTGTCAATATTAATATTATTGATGAAATGAATAGCATAATAATTATATTCAAATGATTTGGAAAAGAAATCCCCACATCAAAACATATTATTTCATCTATATTAATAAATTTTTGGAGTTTCAACAAAATTACAATCCCAACAAAGAAATTCACCCAGAGAATATGATTCCCAATTAATTGAGTAATTATTCTTGCAAAATTAATTTTTATTTTTAAACGAAATACGTTTTTATTATAGTTTCTTATTGGCACATCAGCATTATTGTTTTCGTCTAATTCCTTTTTTAAAATACCTTTTAACTCTGTTTCTTCTTTTTCAATTTTATTTCTAAAGTCCATCGTATATTTTTCTAAACCATGTATTTCATATGTGTTCCCTTTAAAAGAACTCTTTATTAGCTCGCATACGCTTAATCCGTCCATAATCCAAATCATTAATAAATTCCATAATCCACACATAAATAAGTATGCAGTAAAAAGAGTGAAAATATTTATGAATTTATCCCCTCCATGATTATTCTTTAAAAAATAACTGTAGAACAACACTAACAGTACCATACTGATAATTTCATTTATCAATTTTGCATACTGAAAGAAAGGTTTTCTTTGTCTATTTTTGTCTGGATTAGGAAAGTGTAACGGAACAAGAATTCTACTGTTCCAATCTGCAAATACTAAGAATATAACAATGAAAGTATTAATTACTGTAATGTAATTAATACTTTCATGAATTAAATTCATAGTAAAAGATAACATAGAACTAATTGCCGATGCATAAAGCAATGAAGTCAATAACTCAGGTAAATAGTTTTGTAAACTTTTATGGGTGCCTTTTCTTTCTGTTTTTATATCTAATTCCATCTGAACACTTTCTTCAATAACTTCAATTTCTTCTAAATAATTAGGATTATTCATAAAATTCATATTTATAAATGTTTGATTATTGTGATTAATTTCTCTTTGTTTTGTCGTAAAGTTAAATATCTTAATAGATTCAAAAGTAAGTCAACAGACGCGTCTTTTTCTTTTTTTTTTACACTGACGCCTAACGGACGGAACTATATGCAGTTGCCGACTGCGGGTTGCTTTCCTGTCGAGCCGCACCGCCGCTGTTGCGGGCTACACAGCTTGTTGTCAGCACGGAAACGGCAATTGACATATAGTTTTTGTTATAGGGCGTTTTTTGTGTTGTCATAAGAAACCGTCCTGCGCAATTATATATTTGTCAGGGAAAAATGTTCGATCCTTACTTGAGCTATTTAGTTTCCTAATAAGTTCTTTTATTGGATATGTTGCCCTGAATGTCGTATCATTATCAAGTTCCAAAATCATAAATGGTTTTCCAAGATATTTTTTGCCTGTCTTGCCAATAGCTTTTAGAAGATCAAAGTTATATTTGGTATCAATATTTTTGTCCCAATAGACTATGATTTTGTCCCCGTCAAGTTTATATGGATACATTAGCCAACATTCTGCTGAATATGAAACTGCTAAAGTATCTTTATACTGAAAATGCAATGCAAGTGAAGCCTCTCCGTTGTCTTGTAATTTTACCCATGTACTATATGAATTGTCGGCAACAATTTCTGTTACGTTATTGAATGAAAGTCTTTTCGTTAATTGTTCTTGCGGTTCTGTAATTGATTTATTTATTGTTTTTTCAAAACCAATTGAATCTGTCGGCTTTCTTATATTATTTGTCGAACCGTTTTGATTAAAAACAGTCAACAAAAGAGTAACTGTCAATACATTTAACATCAGTCTCATATTGTCTTTTTAAATGCCCTATAACGACCGAGGCTATGGGCATTTGGCGGTTTGCGGGAGCATTCGCTGTCGCACAGCGACAAGGTGAATGCGGGAGCAAAACTGCCGGAATGCATGTCAGCCAGCCTGTGCCCATAGGCGTGTGTTAGGGGCTAGGCGCTTCGTCATTATATTCCTCCTTGAAATAAAATTTTCAGTCCAATTTTACTTTCAGTTGAGTCGCCGATAATCTGAAATTCACTTCCTCCAGAAGTCAAATAATAGTAATGTCTATTTTTTCGACTCACACCAACGTCAACGACATTAATTGTCAGTTTTCCGTTTCTCCAACTTGCTGGTCTTACTACGACCAAACCAATATGTTTTCTGTTTTTTGTCTTTTTATAAATTTCTTCAGCCGAAAGTATTTCAATTCTTTGTCCACAAATTTCAGTCGGAAAGTTTCGCGTTATGAATTCATTCTGTTCAATGTAATATACTTCCGGCTTTTTAACCAAGTCAGTTCTTTTGTTATTAAAGTCATTCCAATACTTCATATGAAGTGTCAAAGCTCGGAAATATATGTTTGTAGAATCAAATTCTTGAGCATTCAGTTTTGAAAACTCAACAATTAGAATAAAAAGAATAAATGCGATACGTTGCATGTTTCTATTTCGTTTGCAGTATTTCATTAAACCAATTTTCCCCGTTGTCAAGCCGTAGTATAAAGTCAATAAAAGAAGTTCCAATTTCTATATGATATTGTTCGTCTAAATCAATAAATGGAGAAAGCACAATTCTATATTTGTTATTCACTAACTCTATTGCAATAAATTCAGAAGCACCATTTCCGCCAATTCCAAGTGTTTGAGGTAAATTGTCAGGAATACAATACGTTTTATTAAATTCTATAAGTTCGTCTATATTCCAGAGTACAACATATTCTTGTCCAATGAATCCCTCACTTCCCATGTATTTTCGGAGGAAACTTACATAGTCATGTGGTAGTTTTGATTTTATAAAATCCTCAATTTCTTCAATTGTTGTCAGAGCACTCTCGGTTCGTTGAGGCCAATTGTATTTCGTGAGTATTTGTTCTAAATTATCCATTTGTAATTTCCATTTGTCAATTATTTTCTCCGTCTGAATAGTCGCTTTAAGAACAATCAATTTGTTACAAATTCGTCAAAACTTGATAGTTTCTTTTTTTTTGCGCTTGCCCCTAACGACCGAGGCTATGGGCATTTGGCGGTTTGCGGGAGCATTCGCTGTCGTGGAACGACAAGGTGAATGCGGGAGCAACACCGCCGGAATGCACGTCAGCCAGCCAATGAACATAGGCGTGTGTTATGGGCTAGCAGCTTTAATTTCGATATAATTTCTTAAACATACTATTTTTCTTATTTAGTTACAATGTAATCAGTACCTGCAAGATAAGTTGTATATATTCCATCGTGTGAATTCATTTTATGTACTTCCACATACCATTTATGAGTTCCAGTTTTAGTTGGTTTAATTTTATATTCTGCCATTCCAATTTCGGGATTATAAATAAGAGTATCTTTTTGTATTTGATTTTCGTTTTTATCAAGTATAGAGACAGGTGGGTTTAATTTGTCTACAACAGCAAGTCCGACATAAGCTCTATATTCTTCTCCAAGTTTAATTATGCGTTCTTGAGGTAAAATAAATGCTCTGTACGAATATTCAGGAATGAGTTTTCGTACAGAATCTAATTCTGCACGTAGTTTATTATTTTCTTTCATTAAAATTTCGACCTTTTGAGCATTGTCATTACATGAATAGAAGGAAAACATAAAGAGAAGAACAGTTGTCAGTTTTAAAATTTGAATTTTCATGATATAATTTTAGTTTATTTGTCAAAGTTCTCTATTTGAAATTTGTATTTTAGGGTGTAAGGTATTGTCTTGTTTTTAAAATCAAACATAAAATTTTGGTGTCAATAAGAATTGTTTTTCTTTTCTTTTTTTGCTGTTGCCCATAACGTTGGTGGTATGGTTAGTTGGGGGTTAGATACCGACAACCTATCCGCTTAGTAGAAACTTAATAAATTGATACAATGATTAATAACGAATAAAACCCCCAATTAACTATACCACGTGTTATCGGCTGCCCTTCTTTCGGAATGATTAATAATTTAAACAATAAATAAAATGAATATAGAAAATTTAAAAGTAGGTGAAGAAATATTTTATGCTGGTAGCTTTTATGAAGTTGCAGAGATAAAAGATTTTCCACACGGCAAAATGGTTGGAATATTTGACGAGCCACCATACAAACATATTGATTACTTAAGTCCAAGTAGTGTAAATGATGTATATCCGTGCCACGCTTGTCAAGGTGGTGGCTGTCCAACTTGTTTAGGATATGGTAGGATTGTCGGTTTTTAGGGTTGCCGATAACGCCCGAGACTATGCGCGTTGGCGATTTGCGGGAGCTTTTCCTGTCGCCGAGCGACAAAAGGAAATGCGGGAGCAAATGTGACAACAAGCGCATCAGTCGCCAAATGCGCATAGACGTGTGTTAGGCGCATACAGCTTGGTTGTAATTCGTTTGTTTTCGGCCGACTATAACGCTAAATTTCTGTCAAATAGCGAAAAAAGTAGTGTTGTGTTTTCTTTTTCTTCAAAGTCCGAACGCAAATAAACGGCTGCAAGTTAACGAAATTATTTTAAGTTTATGTCTTTTTTAAGTCGTAAATTTCGTCAGATTTTGTGTCGAGAAGTAGTTTTTTTTATCTACAAGTTCTTTAACCGTAGAAAGTTGTCGAAAAACGAATAAAATCAACGTCGTTTTTTTCGTTTAATCATTCTCTCGACAGCCCGAAACGGGTTTTTCTTTTTTTCGGGTTGTCATGAGAGTTTAGTTTTATTTTTTTTTCTTTTCCAACAGTCGAAAACCAATTTCAGCTTGGTGACGAGCAAATTTTGAAAAAACCGAATTCAATTCGTTATGTTTTATTTTCTTTAAAATTCCAACCGTCAAATCGTGATTTCCAGATTTTCAGTCGTCAAGTCCAGTGGTGATAAATGCTAAAAGTTATTCTGTCTTCCTTCTAAAATCTGCGAGGAATTGTCCGCAGAGCAAAAGTAGAAATAGGAGCGAAGTCAGTCGTTACAACTTCGTGTGATTATGTCGTAAAAGCGGACAGTTCGTCAAAGATTTTTCAACCAACAAAGTAGCTCTTTTTCCATTTTTTGCTGCTGCGCCTAACGACCGAGGCTAAGAGCATTTGGCGGTTTGCGGGAGTATTCACTGTCGCCTGGCGACAAGGTGAATGCGTGCGCAACACCTGCAATTTGGATTTCAGCCAGCCAATG
>Ga0316605_10000831_pt1 | contig 19019 bp, 15 predicted proteins | sample OWC_soil_day20_n_FD_207666 | JGI IMG/M metagenome (GOLD analysis project Ga0316605, IMG submission 207666) | Wetland soil microbial communities from Old Woman Creek delta, Ohio, United States - OWC_soil_day20_noCT | ecosystem: Environmental > Terrestrial > Soil > Wetlands | place: USA: Ohio...
GCTGGTAGCGATGGTCCGATCCGCCGCAGGCGTCCAGGGCCTCCACGGCCGCCTCCAGCCAGCGCCGGGTCTGGTCGGGGTTCATGGAGTAGGCATTGAGCGGAGCCCCGGGCGCGGGCACGCCGACATGCCGCTCGAACACCCGCGCGCCCTTGGCCACCGCCATCTGGACGAGGCGCGTGTTGTCCGGATCCTCATGGGAGGAGAACCCGATGGGGTGCTGGGGGTACCGCGCCTTCAGGTATTCGATCTGGTTGAGCTGGAAGTGGGCCACCGGCGTCGGGTACTCGCCGATGCAGTGCAGGAGCGTCAGGGGCCGTTGCCGGTGGTCGAAAAAGCTCACGACCTGGTCCAGCTGCGCCGCGGAAGCCCCGGCCGTGGAGGCGATGACGGGCAGGGGCGACCGCGCCATCCGCTCCATCAGGGGCCAGTCGCCGAGAGAACAGCTGGCGACCTTCAGCCTGCGGAAGCCGTGGGCCTCCACCAGATCCACCGAGGCTTCGTCGAAGGCCGTGCAGACCGGCACGAAGCCCTGGGCGTCCATCTCCTCCTTGAGCCGCCGGAAATCGGCTTCCGAGAGCCGGGTCTCCTGGAACCGCTTGATGAACTTCAGATCCATCCGCTGCTGGAAATCCGGGTGGATGAAGGTGTCAAGGTTCCGGTACTGGAGCTTGAACCCGAAGTCGAACTGGCCTTCGAAATCCCGCACGAGGCGGCCGAAGGCCTGGAGGATCTGCAGCCCGTGGTCGAGCCGGCCCATGTGGTTGTTGGCCATTTCGAAGACCACGAAGGGTTTGATGGGATCTGAAACCATGGAGGTGCCTCGCTGGTGTCTCTCGGAAGGTCGCCGTTTCCATCAGGGTACAGGCGAACGCCAGACGGTTGGGCATTCCCTGAGCCACGGGCGGGCCAACCTCGGGGTAGGGGCTGCCCTTTTCCCCACGCCAGCCTGGGCTTGGCGCCATAATCGCGTACCCGCACCTTTCCTTGGGGGAACGTCATGATCCCAACAGGGGGTCCCCGCCCGCCGGCAGCGACCCGCCCTCCCGTCTGGCTGGAAGCCCTGCTGGAGGCCCATCCCCCAGGCGCCTCCGACCGCCAGAGGGCCTTTCTCACGGAGGGCGGCCCCGGCAGCCTCGTCCTTTTCGGGGCGGGCTATCAGGGCGAGCTGACGCTCTCGGACCTGCGGGCCATGGGGCTGGATGGTTCGGTGCGATGCTTCCTGGACAACGAGGCCTCCAAGTGGGGCCGAACGCTGGGCGGCCTTCCGATCTGCGCCCCGAACCTGCTCGACACCCTGCCGAAAGACACCCGGATCCTCATCACCTCCGGGGCCTATGCGCCCATCCGGTCCCAGTTGGCGGAAGCGGGATTCTCCTCCGGCGTGCGCATCCTCGACCTGTCCGCCCTGCGCAACGGGCTCTTCGACCGGGACCTCCTCGTGCGAGCAGCGCCCACCCTCGAGCGGCTCCACGCCATGCTGGGCGATGCCTTCTCCCGGAAGGTCCTGGAAGGCGTGATCGCCTACCGCCTCACCGCCGACATCACCCATGTGGAAGCGGTGTGCGAGCCCCTCCAGTACTTCCCCGATGGCGTGGTGAAGCTGGGCCCGAAGGAGGTGTTCATCGACGGCGGCGCCTTCGATGGCGACACCGTCCGGACCTTCCTCGCGGCCTGCGGCGGCGCCTTCGAGGCCATCCACGCCTTCGAGCCCGACCCCCGGAACGCCGCCCGGCTGCGGGACTGGATCGCGGGTCATCCCGACCGGGCCCGGATCCACGCCCATGCCGAGGCGCTATACAGCCACCCGACCGAACTCCGGTTCGAGGAGGGGCCTTCCATGAGCAGCCGCATCGATGCCGTGGGCGGAACCTGCATCCAGGCGACGAGCCTGGATGCCTGCCTTCAGGGCGCGCCGGCCACCTTCATCAAATTCGATCTGGAGGGCGCCGAGCGCGCGGCGCTGAAGGGCGCCGAGGCGACCATCCGCACCTGGCGCCCGAAGCTGGCGATCTCCGCCTACCACCTCGCGGACGACCTCTGGGAACTGCCCGCGATGATCGCGGAGCTGACGCCCGGCTACCGGTATTTCCTCCGCCACTACTCCTTCCTCAGCTTCGAGACGGTGTTCTACGCCATTCCCGAAGAGCAGTGCCCCTAGCAGCTCCTCCCCCGCGCCTCCGCCCCCGACGCCAGGATTCCCCATGCCCCGCAAGCCGCTGGTGACCATCGCCATCCCCAACTACAACTACGCGAAGTACGTGGGCCAGGCCATCGAGAGCGCCGTCAACCAGACCTACGAGAACCTCGAGGTGGTGGTCTCCGACAATGCGTCCACGGACGGCTCCTGGGACATCATCAAGGCCTTCGAGGACCACCCGAAGGTCGAGCTGTTCCGCCAGAAAGAGACGCTCCCCGTGGGCAACCATTTCGGCTTCGTGCTGGCGATGGCGAACGCCCGGTACCTGGTCTTCCTCTCCTCCGATGACATGCTCAAGCCGACGTTCATCGAGAAGACCATGAAGGTCATCCTCGACCATCCGGACCGCAGCATCGGCATGGTGGTCACCGAACGCGAGGTCGTCGACGCAGGGGGCGCCGTCCGCGACTTCCCGCCCTTCTACACCACCAGTTGCGTGGTGCCCGGCGAGAAGCAGGCGAAGGTGTTCCTGATGGGCAACCCCTTCGTGCCCTCCCAGTCGCTCCTGGACCGGAAGGTGCTGCAGCCCGGGCTCCGGAGCTTCCGGCGCCAGAGTCCCGGCCAGGACTGGAAGCGGCGCACCCAGTACGCCTGCCTCGCCGACTGCGCCATGTGGTTCAACATGTGCCTCGCTTCGGATTTCGGCTACGTCCGCGAGAAGCTCGCCGTGTACCGCGAGCATTTCCAGGGCGAGGCCGCCGCGCACATGGGCAACCTCCAGGGGATCTTCGAGCTCTACACCATGAAGCGGAACCTCATCGAGGACGCGCGCCGGAAGGGCCTGGACACCATCGTCGCCTTCGGCGAGGAGGCCATCCGCAAGATCGGCTCCGACTGCCTGAAGTGGGCCTCGATGTTCCTCGAGCACCGCGACCTGGTGGCCGCCCGCCGGCTGCAGCACATGGCGGCCGCCATCGACCCCTCGCTCGCCTCGGCAAAGACCTACCTGGCCCTCGACTACGTGCTGGGCGCGAACCTCGAGCGGCCCTTCGAGGCCTTCCGCGCCCTGGCCCCCTTCTGCGGCGCCACCCTGCGCGATTTCTCCTACGACCCCCCCGAGGGGTACCTCGCCATTGAGAGCTGAGGAGGCCATGGCTTCACGTCCCGACCAGGTGGCTTCCACCACGAATGGCACCCTGACCCGGCTCAAGGGCGGATCGCTCAGCGGCACCTACCTGCTTGAGGCTGGCGCCTACAGATGTGTGCGCAAAACCATTTCCCTGGAGGAGACCCGGGAATACGGATTCATCCGCTGGCAGTCTCAGCTGAAGCGCCTCCAGCGGTTCGGCCAGCTGTTCCCGGGCGTGTTCCCCCAGGTGCTGGATGTGGGCCGGGAGGGCCCCATCGCCTACTTCGACCTCGAATACATCGAGCACGCCATGTCGGGATCCGATTTCCTGGCCGGCAACCCTCCCGAGCCCGAGGTCCAGGCCTATGCCCAGGCCCTGTTCGAGACCATGGACAAGCTCCACGCCGTGAAGCGCCCCTCTTGCCGCGGGGCCCTGGACCTCTATCTCTACGAGGAAATGGAACGCCCCCTCCGCATCTGCTGCGAGGATCCCTCTTTCCGTGCCTTTCTCGACCATCCGACCCTCGTGTTCAACGGCGTGGAGATCCCTTCGATCGCGACGGTGCTGCCCGACCTCTACCGCCTCGGCGAGGCCTCCTGGAAGGACCCCTGGGAGTGCTACACCCACGGCAACCTCACCCTCGAGAACACCCTCTGGGTGCCCGCCACCCGGAAGATCTGGTTCATCGACCCCTATGAGGAGAACGTCACCGACTCGGTTCACAACGAGTATTCGCAGATCCTCCAGTCGAGCCACGCGCGCTACGAGATCTGCAACGCGCTCCCCCCGAGGGTGGAGGGGAACCGGGTCAGCCTCGATATCCCTGACGTTCCGGGCATCCGACGATTCAACGACCTGTTCATGGTCCTGCTCGGGGCCCGGCTTTCCGAGGAGGAGCATCGCCTGGTGCGGCTCTACGAGATTTCCCAGTTCACCCGGATGCTCCCCTTCAAGCTCCACACGTCCCGGGAACGGATGATCTTCTTCTACGCCCTGGCTTCCTTCCTGGCCCACCAGTTGCTGGAGGACGTCCATGGCTGACCGGAAGCGCTGGACCCTCACGGCGCAACTGCCCGTCACGTTCACCCTGCACGCGTCGGACCGTCTGTTCGAGGTCGGCCATCCCGCCTTCCTCGAGCCGGCCCCGGCCTCTGGACCGGTCCGACGCCTCGTGGTGATCGACGAGAAGGTCTACGCCCTCCATGGAGAAGTCATCGAGCAGTACTTCCTCCGCAGCGGTGTGGAGTACAAGATCCTCCCGATCGTGGCGACCGAGACCCAGAAGGACCTCGACACCCTGATGACGATCCTCGGCGCCATGGAGACCTTCCACCTCCTCCGCCAGAGCGAGCCCATCATCGGCATTGGCGGCGGCGTGCTCCTGGATGTGGTCGGTTTCGCGGCGTCCATCTTCCGCCGCGGCGTGCCCTACATCAAAGTCCCCACGACCCTGCTCGCCCTCGTGGATGTCAGCCTCGGCGTGAAGACGGCCATCAACCATTTCGGGAACCGCAACCGCCTTGGGACCTATCACGCGCCGGCCGCCGTGTTCCTGGATCGGAGCTTCCTCGGGACGCTCGATCGCCGAGCCTTCAGCAATGGCCTCGCCGAGATTCTGAAGATGGGCCTCCTCAAGGACGCCCGGCTGTTCGAACTGCTCGAGGTCCACGGACCCACCCTCATCGACCAGAAGTTCCAGGAGGGCGTCGCCCTTGAGGTCATCGACCGCGCCATCCAGACCATGCTGGAAGAGCTCGAGCCGAACCTTTGGGAGAAGTCCCTGCGGCGCACCGTGGATTTCGGGCACAGCTTCAGCCCCACCATCGAGATGCGCGTGCTTCCGGAGCTGACGCACGGCGAGGCGGTCGCCCTGGACATGCTGCTGTCCTGCGAACTGTCGCATGGCCGCGGACTGCTGCCCGAGGCCGACCTCACCCGGATCCGTCGGACAGCCGCGCAGCTCGGCCTTCCCCCCTACCACGAGATGTTCGGCGATCCCGGCGTGCTGTGGGAGTCGCTCGCCGACACCGTGATGCACCGCAATGGCGCCCAGAACCTTCCCATGATCAGCCGGATCGGGGCCTGCACCTTCTTCAACGACGTGACCTTCGAGGAGGTCGGCCAGGCCGCCGCAAGGTTGAAAGCGAGGCAACATGCAGAAGGATGAGTCGACCTACCTTGGCCGTCCCTCCCGAATGGAGACCCACCACCGGCCAGATCCTGATCGGTATGGCCTCATGCCCTACCGGCGTTGCGGAGCGAGCGGCCTCAAGCTGCCGCCTCTGTCCCTGGGGCTCTGGCAGAATTTCGGCGACGAGGCGCGCTACTCGGAGGCGCGGAAGCTGGTGCTTGCCGCCTTCGATGCGGGCATCACGCACTTCGACCTGGCCAACAACTACGGGAACCCGCCCGGCAGCGCGGAACGAGCCTTTGGCCGCCTGCTCAGGGAGGATCTTCACCCCTATCGCGATGAGCTGGTGATCTCCACCAAGGCCGGCTACGACATGTGGCCCGGACCCTATGGTGAATGGGGCTCCCGGAAATACCTGGTCGCCAGCCTCGATCAGAGCCTCCGGCGGCTCGGGGTGGATTATGTGGACATCTTCTACTCCCACCGGTTCGATCCAGGCACGCCCCTCGCGGAAACCATGGGGGCCCTCGCCCACCTTCAACGACAGGGCAAGGCCCTCTACCTGGGCATTTCATCCTACGGCCCGGACGAAACGGGGCGGGCCGTAGACCTGCTCACCCAGCAGGGGACCCGTTGCCTCGTGCATCAGCCCTCCTACTCCATCCTCAACCGCTGGGTCGAGACGACCGGGCTCCTCGAACAACTCGAAGGGCAGGGCATCGGCTGCGTCACGTTCACGGCCCTGGAGCAGGGTCTGCTCACCGGGAAGTACCGAACCGGTGTGCCCGAAGGTTCCCGCCTTTCCCGCCCGGGTTCGCTGCTCAAGCCCGAGATCCTGACGGCGGAACTGTCCGGGGCCATCGCCCGCCTGGAGGCGATCGCCCACCGCCGAGGCCAGTCCCTGGCGCAGATGGCCTTGGCCTGGGTGCTGCGGCGCCCCCTGGTCTGTTCGACGGTTATTGGCGTGCGGACGGCGGAGCAGTTGAAGGAGAACCTTCTGGCCCTCGAACAACTCGCGTTCACGGACGACGAGCTCCAGGACATCGACCGCGCCGCGAGCGGGTGTGACACCACGCTTTGGCCACCGAACTGCTAGCCGCGGAGCCGCCCATGCACGGACCGACCCTCCTCCTTCCTGTCGCCGGGCGATCCAGCCGGTACCCCGGCATGCGGCCCAAGTGGCTGCTGACGCACCCCCGCGGCACGCTCATGCTCACGGAGGCGATCCGGGGCCTCGAACCCTCGCAATACGGGCGGATCGTCATCGTCGCCCTGGCCTCCCACGAGAAGGAGTACGGATTCTCGGAAGCCATCGTGGCGGAGCTCGCTGCCGAGTACGGCATCCCGCGGACGGCCATCCAGGTTCTCCTGCTGAAGCACGAAACGGGAAGCCAACCGGAAACCATCTACGAAGGCCTGAAGCAGGCCGGCGTCCAGGGGCCCTTTCTCGTCAAGGACTCCGACAACCATTTCGCCATGCCACAGGTGCCCGCGAAGAACAGCGTGGCCGTCATCGACCTGAACCTCTGCAAGCCGATCCTGGTCGGGAACAAGAGCTACGTCATGCAGGATGGGCGAGGCTTCATCACGAACATCGTTGAAAAGCAGGTCATCAGCAACTGGTTCTGCTGCGGCGGCTACTTCTTCGAAAGCGCTGAGCAATTCTGCCGTCAGTTCGAGCGGCTGCGAGGACAGACCCCGCTCTACCCCTCCACCATCATTGAGGGGATGCTCCAGGAGGGAGACGCCTTCCAGACCACGGAAGCCCAGCATTTCGAGGATTGGGGCACCCTCCCGGACTGGACCGCGTTCAAGGAACGCTACGCCACCCTGCTCATCGAACTGGACGGCGTGGTCGTCCTGGATTCGCACCGGCACTTCGAGCCCCGATGGGGCGCCACGGAGGCCCTGCGGCGAAATGCCCAGGCAATCAGCCGGCTATACGAGTCTGGCAAGACTGAAATCATCATCATCACCTCCAGGCCAGAGGCCTTCGAGGCGACCACCCGGGAGCAGCTCCGCAAGAATTCCATCCGGTTCCACCGGCTCCTCATGGGCCTGCCCAGCGGCAGCCGGCGCGTGCTCGTGTCGGGGTTCTCGGAAAACACGCCCTACCCCGCCGCCGAGGCCATCAACCTACGGGTCAATGACGACCGGCTCGATGAGCACCTGCTGAAGCTTCTGCCATGACGACCGATTCCCCAGCGGGCCTACCCGGGGGGCCTGATGAGGCGAATCCCTTCCCCGCGGATGCCCAACTCTATCCCAATGCGCGCCTGCTTGTCGGACATCGCCTGTTCGCGGCCACCTACAAGGGCGTTCGGGAGGAGAACAACCACCTCCTGGCGCTCGATGCGCATTCACGTCCCATTCCGCACACCTACCTGGGTGACATCGAAGGCACGCCCGCGATCCAGACCCTGGCCCCGGCCGTCGACCAGGCCTTCCACCTCGACAGGGGCTTCCTTTTCTACGCCACCCCCTGGCACACCAACTTCCAGCATTTCCTGACGGAGACCTTTCCCAAGATCGTGGACTACCTCGCCCTGCTCCAGGCAGGAGAACCAGCGATCCCCCTGCTGGTGCCCCACTTCCTGATGAACGCCTTCGTGGATGAGGTCCTCGACATCCTCGGCCTCAAGGCGCACGTGATCCTGCTCTCTCCGCAGTCTCTCTACCACGTCGGACGCCTCCACTCCTCCTCCTACACACCCAACTACGATCCCCCGACCACCAAACTGATCCATGCCCTCCGGCTGCTCCGCGACGCGGCCCGGAGCCGCCATCCGGTGGACCACCGGGACCAGGCGCGGCGGATCTACCTCGGTCGCGACAAGACCCTCAATCTGAACCAGAACAATGCCAACCACGGCCTCAAGCGGGTCATCCTCAACGAAGGGGCCCTCTTCCAACAGCTGCTCGAGCGAGGCTTCGAGAATGTCCTGATGGGCGACCTGCGAATCGGCGGCAAGCAGGAAGCCCTCGCCGGCGCCGACATCGTGGTGAGTCCCATCGGGGCCAACCTGATGAACCTTCTCCTCCTTTCTCCGCCCTATCCCAGGCGGGTGGTCATCCTCCATTCCAGCGCCCTCGCCTTCCACGCCCGCTACTTTCGGGACCTGCTCGAAGCGCTCTTCGAGGGGAAAGTCCCCGTGGAACTGTTCGAAGGCCCAGCCCGGACCCCTGAGGAGAACAGTCCTTACGAGCTCGACCTCTCGGCCTTCGAGGATCGCCTGCGATCCATGCTTGAGGACTGGGGCTCCCGGATGTTCCCGGCGACCCAGCCGAATCCCTCCGCGCCGGCCGACCAGGAGCCGGCAACCTCCCATTCAGAGGATCCCCGGATCCTTTCAGGCTCGAGCGTGTGGGTCACGATCGATCCAACGTCAACCCATCTGCGCGCCCACCTCGAAGACACCATCGATGCCTTCCTGGACCGCCGCATCGAATGGGTAGGGTTTTCCGGAGCCCCTGACGCCCTGTCGTCACCCGGCTGGGAGGGGATCATCGGCCCTTTCTTGAGGGCGGGGTTCCGCTGTCTCCTGCGCACCAGCCTGCCTGGCGTCCTCACCCCGGCCCAGCTTGACCTCCTGAGCCGCCTGGAAGAGCTTCAGATCCCGGCCGATAGGGAGGATCCCTCCTCCGCCGACCATTTGCGCCACCTGCTGTCCCTCCGCGATCAGGCCGGCCTCCGCACGCCGAGGGTCGTCTCGGTTCCCCCGGCGCCCGCCTTCCGCCTCAGCGGCCAGCCTCCAGGAGACACGCGGGTCTGCCTGGATCCCTGGGAGGGTGCCGTGTGGGGACCTGCCGGTGATCTCTACCCGTGTGCGATGGATCCTGCCCCGGTAGGACATGGCACGGAGTTCTCGCCAGCAGAGACCCTGAATATCCCTGGAATGCGGCAACGGCGCGCGGAGCTGCTGGCCGGAACCCTCGCCGCCGTCTGCAGGACCTGCCCGAGCGCGCCGTGGGGATCACCGGGGGAGCTCAACGCCCTCGTCGAACGTCATGCAGGGAGGATTCCGGCGCCAGAGCCTCCCCCAACACAGCAGGAGATCCAAAGCATCATCGAGGCCTGGATGGCCGCCCGCCGAAGGGTGCTGATCTATCCGGCCGGCGGCCATGCCCAGTGGTTCGTGACGTCGAATCCATCCCTCCTCGGCGTCCTGACGGGTTTTGGGGATCGCGATCCCCTCAAGCAGGCTGATGGCCTGCTCGGCCTCCCGGTCCACGCCCCCGAGGCGATCTCCCTCGATTTCACCGACCTTCTGCTCATCGTGGCTGGCGACCTCGAACCAGAGCTCTACCGATCCTTGGAGCCGCTGACCCGCCGCGGCATCGAGGTGCTCTGCGCGAGCCGCCTGCACCGCTACTGGCGGAGGCTCTCCACGACGGAGCCCTCGGCTCCCGGATGTCTCCGCCCCTGAAGGAGCGCGGCCATGTACTCGATCTCGGCCCAGGAAGCCTTCCACTCAGTCATGGGTCAGAAGGACAGAAACCACCACCACCCGAGCCAGCGGGACCCCCGCTTCCGGGATGGGGGGATCTTCCCGCACCTGTATCCCAAATTCCGCCTCACGCGGGAGGATCGCATCTTCACGATGGGATCCTGCTTTGCCCGCCACATTGAGGACGCCCTGAGCCAGCACCACTTCCAGGTGCCGGTCCAAGCGTTCGCGCTGCCGGACGGGGAGCTGCCCTACCCGGCGCCTCATCTTCTGAACGAGTACAACGCCGGCACCATCGCCCAGCGTCTGCGCGCCACCCTGGGCGACTACCAGTACCCCGACGGAGCTGGCATCGAGGCGACGACAGCTGGGTGCCTCGACCTCTTCCTCCATGTGGCCAGCCGGCCCGTCACCCGGGAACGCCTGGAGGCACGGAGGAGGGAGATCGACGCGCTCTATGCCCAGCTGCCGGACTGCGACTGCCTGGTGCTCACCCTCGGGCTGGTGGAAGCCTGGTACGACCTCCAGTGCGGCTGCTACCTGAACCGGGCGCCATCGTTCCGCACCATCAAGCGGGATCAAGGCCGATTCGAATTCCGGCGGTTCGATGCTCCGGATGTGGTGCAGCAGCTTCAGCCCGTCCTCCATGCCCTCTTAGAGACGCGCCTCGACAAGGTGCTGCTGACCGTATCGCCCGTGCCCATGGAGGTCTCCTTCATGCCTGGGGACATCGTCGTGAACAACGCCTACTCCAAGGCCACGCTTCGGACGGCCTGCGAGCTCCTCTCGCGGCACGAACCCCGCATCGACTACTACCCGAGCTACGAAATCGTCACCTCCTTCGGCGTGGCGCAGGGCTTCTCGCCCGACGGGGTCCATCCGAAGCTGTCGGTCGTGGACCTGGTCATCTCCCACCTCGCCGACCACTACCTGCCACACCGGATCCTCAGCCGTCTCGACCTGGAACGCCTCTACGCCGCCTGGGCGGCCCGCGGCACGCGGGTCCTGCTCTACCCCGCCGGCAGCCAGGCGATGGACATGTTGTCCCAGACACCGGGCCTCGGCGCCTGCCTCGTCGCCTTTGGCGACCGCGACCCGGCCAAGCAGGCGGCCACCCTCCATGGCCGGCCTGTTCTGGCCGCCGACGCCATCTCTCCGGAAAACGTGGACCTGGTGCTCGTGGCTTCGGCTCAGCACGAAGAGGCCATCTGCGAGGAGCTCCGGTTCTTGGTCGCACGGGGCCTCCAGGTCGCCCGGGTCAGCGACCTGCACCTGCACCTCCCATCTCCTTCTGAGATCCGGTAGCCTCGACACCGCGGTGCCTGCGCGACACGGACTCCGCCATCCACCTCCGGAGACGTCCCCGTGAACGGGTCCAGACCTGCCGATTCCCCTGCCCACCTCGACCCGTCCACCCATGAGCGGATGGCGCGCGTCCGCTTCGTGCTGACCGATGTCGACGGCGTCCTGACGACCTCGCACCTGCTCTACGACGACCGGGGGGTCCGCCAGCGGGCTTTCAGCACGCGGGACGGCGCGGCCATCCAGTGGCTAATCCGGGCCGGCATACCCGTGGGCTTCCTCTCTGCGCTCGACGACCCCAGCACCCGCCAGCGCGGCCTGGACCTGGGCGTCGAGGAGCTCCACCTCGGCGCCAAGGACAAGCTGGTCACCCTGCAGGCCATCCTCGACCGGCTGGTCCTGCGGCCAGAGGAGCTGGCCTACTTCGGCGACGACCTGGTCGACCTCCCGGTCCTCGCCTCGGTGGGCTTCTCGGCCTGCCCCTCCGACGCCGCCGCCGAGGTGCGGGCCGCCTGCACCTGGGTCTTCGAGCCGAAGGGCGGCGAGGGCTTCTTCCGGGCGGCGGCGGAAAGCATCCTGAAAGCCCAGAACCACTGGGACGCCATCGTGGCCCGCTACCGGCTTCCGGGGCACGCTCCCGCGGAATGATCCCCCCGATTCGGCGCCGGTCCGGCGGTCTATACTCGCCCTGGAGCGCGCCATGACCCCACGTCCCCGGTTGTCCCTGTGCATCCCCACCTACAACCGCGCGGCGTGTTTCCAGCAGGCCCTGGAGAGCGGGCTCCGGGAGGCGGCCGGGCTCGCGCCGGGCCAGGTCGAACTGCTGGTGTGCGACAACGCCTCGACAGACGGCACGGGGGAACTCCTGGCCCGCGCCCAGGCCGAGCACCCCGACCTGAAGGTGTTCCGGAACGCGGAGAACCTGGGCTTCGACCGGAACTACCTGCGCTGTGTCGAGGAGGCCACCGGAGAGTTCGTGTGGGTGCTCGGCGACGATGACGTCTGGCAGCCCGGGGCGGTCGCCCGCATCCTGCGGGAGCTGGCGGCGGGCGCCGACGCCTGCCTCTGCCTTTCCGAAGCCTGCGACCTGGACCTGAATCCCCTCATCACCCTGCCCTGGTACCTCGACGCGCATCCCCCCCTCCGCTGGCGGCTCGAGAGCCGTACGGACCTGATCAGCTACTTCGACAGTTGTGCCCGGAATGCCGGCGTGTTCGCCTTCATCAGCGTGGCGGTCTTCCGGAGAGACCGTTTCCTCCAGGCCCTGAAGGGCATGACGGAGCGCCTCGGCCCAGAGGCCGCCCAGGGCTACCCCCACCTGCTCGGGATGATGGCCTACCTCCGCCAGCCCCTCTCCCTGCACTACGTCCCCGAAGCCCTGATCCGCAACCGCATGAGCGACCTGCACGCCAACTCGTACGCGAACAATGATCTCTACGGCCGGCTGCTGCAGGACCTCCATGGCTGGGCCCAGGTGGCGGACGCGGTGTTCGGGGATGACCCCGAGGTGCACGGCGCCTTCTCGCGGATCCTGGGGCGCAACCACCACAACACGATCCTTCCCAGCCTGCGCCGTTGCGTGCCCCATCGCGCCGCGTGGCTGGAGGCCGAGCCGTACCTGCGGCGGGCCGGATTCTCCGCTGTCCAGATCGCCGCCGTGGATTTCGGACACCAGCACGCCCAGGGCGAGCGCCTGCCCATGGCCACCTTGAACCCCGGCGCCCTGTGCCTCGCCGACCTGGCCCTGGTGGCGCGCGGGGCCCGGCGCATCGCCGTCCTGGCCCTCGGCGGCCTGTCCAACCTGCTGGAGGGGGGCAGCCTGCTCGCCGCCCTGCGCCTGCCCGGATGGCTTCCCCGCACCCGGATCTACTGCACCATGGACTGCGCCGCCCTGCTGGACGGGTTCGACATCCAGTGCGTGGATCCCAAGCGCTACCTCGCCGACGAGGCCTACCGGGCCGGCATCGCTCAGGGCATGGCCGACCATGCGCCCGAGCTGATCGTGAACCTGGATCCTGAGCGTGGCCTCGAAGGGGATGACCTCGTGATGGCCGCCCAGCCCGCCGGAGCCCTCGCCTTCGAGCTGCCCGACCGGCAGCAGGACGCCGAGTTGATCAAAGCGGTGACGCAGGCCTACCAGGCCCTGCTCCCCCGAAGCGCCGGCGTGGCCGCCATGGTCTCGATCCTCGACCTCCCCCCCCAGGAACCGGCCCTGTGGCCCTCCGACGCCACGAAGGAAGAAGCGGCGCGCGTGCTGGCCGGCCTCGGCTGGGACCCGGCCCGGACCCTCGCCGTGCTCGTGGACCATCCCGCCATTCCCGACCATCCAGCGTTCCAGCAGGCCTTCGCCCAGGCCGTGGAGGAGGGCTGGACCCTCGTGGGCATCGGCGGCCGGGGCACCTATGCGGCCCTGGACCTCCTGCTCGGCCCCCTGGAGGGCCGCGCGGTGAACCTCGCCGGGATCCTCAGCCTGGGCCCCATGGCCGCCCTGCTGCAGCTGTGCGGCGGCTTCCTCGGGGGCACGCCTTTCCTGCAGCAGCTGGCCTCGGCCTGCCACTGCCGCCCCGCGCGGCTGGGTTCGGCCTAGGGTTTCCCGTACGCCTCGATCTGGGCCAACGACATCTCCGTCATGTCGCGCCCCTCCTTCCAGGCGCGGTGCCATTCCGCCGTGAGCTGGAGGGCCCTGGCCAGGTCCCACCGGGGCCGCCAGCCCAGGCGCTGCCGGGCCTGGCTGCTGTCCAGCCGCAGGAAGGCGGCCTCGTGGGGCCCCGAATCCGGCACCCGCCGCCAGTGGAGGCCGGGTTCGAACACCCGCAGCTGGTCCAGGAGCCAGGAAACCGGGTGCGCGTCCCCTTCGGCCGGGCCGAAGTTCCAGGCCTCCCCGTGGCCCTTCGGGTCGCGATGGAGGTGTTCCGCCAGCGAGAGGTAGCCCGAGAGGGGCTCCAACACGTGCTGCCAGGGACGCACCGAATCCGGCGCGCGCACCTCCAGCGGCACGCCGGCGTCCAGCGCGCGGAGCGCATCCGGAACCAGCCGGTCCGCGGCCCAGTCGCCGCCGCCGATGACGTTGCCGGCCCGCGCCGTGGCGACGCCCAGGCCGCCCGCAGCCAGGTAGGAGCGCCGAAAGGCCGCGGTGATCAGCTCAGCGCAGGCCTTGCTGCTCGCATAGGGATCGAGCCCGCCGAGCGCGTCGGTCTCCCGGTACCCCCAGGCCCAGCCCTGGTTTTCGTAGCACTTGTCGGTGGTGACGTTGACCACGGTGCGCACCGAGGGGCACTGGCGGACGGCCTCCAGCAGGTGCACCGTGCCCATGACGTTGGTGAGGTAGGTTTCGACGGGCTGCGCGTAGGCCTGCCGGACGAGTGGTTGTGCCGCCAGGTGGAAGACCACCTCGGGACGGGCCGCCTGGATGGCCCGCTCAAGGGCCTGCCGGTCGGCCAGGTCCGCGAGGGTGTGACCGCTGAGCTTGCGCTCGAGACGGACCGCCTCGAACAGGCTGGGGTCCGTGGGGGGCGGGAGGGCGTAGCCGTAGACCTTCGCGCCGAGGGACTCGAGCCAGAGGGCGAGCCAGCCGCCCTTGAAGCCGGTGTGCCCGGTGAGGAAGACGCGCGTCCCGCGCCACATCGCGCCGCTCATTCCCAGGTCTTCCACGGGGCGGTCCCCTGCTGCCAGAGGTTCTCGAGGTGGTTCTTGTCCCGCAGGGTGTCCATGGGCTGCCAGAAGCCGTGGTGCTTGTACCCCATGAGCTGCCCCTGGGCGGCCAGCTTCACCAGGGAATGACCTTCCCACGGCGTGGCGTCTCCCGGAATGTAGTCGAGGCACGTTGGGGATAACGCAAAGAATCCGCCATTAATCCATCCACCATCCCCGATGGGTTTTTCGATAAACCCCTTGACCGTGTGCCCTTCCATGCCCAGCGAACCATAGCGTCCCGGCGGCTGCACCGCGGTGAGGGAGGCGTGCTTCCCATGGTGTTCGTGGAATGCAAGGAGTGCTTTGATGTCCACATTGGCCACGCCATCGCCATAAGTCATGCAAAACACCTTTTCATCCTGGACATAGGGTGCGATGCGTTTCAGGCGTCCGCCGGTCTGGGTGTCCGCGCCGGTGTCCACGAGGGTCACGCGCCACGGCTCGGCATGCTTCTCATGGACTTCCATGCGGTTGTGCTGGACATCGAAGGTGACGTCGCTCATATGCAGGAAGTAGTTCGAGAAATATTCCTTGATGATGTAGCCCTTGAAACCTAGACAAATGATGAATTCATTGATCCCATGGTTCGAGTAGATCTTCATGATGTGCCAGAGGATGGGCCGGCCTCCGATTTCGATCATGGGCTTGGGTTTGACGACGGTTTCTTCACTTAAGCGCGTCCCCAGTCCCCCCGCGAGAATGACCGCTTTCATGGCTTCCTCCGGTTGTATCGGATCGGCAAGGTTCCTTCCCAGCCTACGGAAAGAGAGGCCTGCGCCTTGAGTTCATGCCGCTGGGCTGGGGACAGCTTACCCGTTCATGCCGGGCCTGTGGACCTGTCCTCCCGGCCTTGACCCGCCTGGGGAAGGTCAAGACTATTCAAACGCCGCGGAGTTGCCGAAAGTCATCTTGAGGGAAGCCATGCAGGGATATGCCGGTGGGAAGGCTGCGGATCAGTACCTGGTGCAACGCATCCAGGGGGCCAGCCCGGAACAGCTGGTGGCGCTGCTGCTGGAAGGCGGCCAGCGCTTCACCACCCAGGCCCTCCAGGCCATGAAGGTCAAGGATCTGCCCAACCAGGCCCGCTACGTGAATCGCGTGGCCGACATCATCGTGGAGCTCAGGGAACGGCTCAACCACGAGGCGGGCGGCGAGCTGGTCGAGAACCTCATCCGCATCTACGACTGGTGGACCAATGAGCTCTTTGACGGCTCGATGAAGGGGCAGCCCGAGCGGCTCCAGCGGATCGTCCAGCAGATGGGTGAGATGCGGGTCACCTGGGAAGAGCTCCACCGGCGGAAGGCCGGCGGCGGCCAGCCCCCGAAGCCCGGCACGAGCCTCGACGGACTGTCGGTGTGAGCGACCTGGAGCTGAAGGCCGCCCTCGACGCCATGGAGCAGCTGCTCCAGGGACCCGGCATGGACGCGCCGACGCTCCTCGCCTGGCAGGAGCGGTTCCACGAAGCGCTGGGCACCGCCGAGCGGGGCCCCGGCTGGCCCGACCTCGTGGCCCGCGCCCACGGGCTTGCCACCCGGATAGATCACGCCATCCAGCAGCTGACGGCCGAGAAGAACGCCCTCGCAGGCGAGCTGAACCGTTCGGCCCAGGGCGCCCGCGCCCTCAAGGGCTACCGGCCCTCCTGATTCCCGCCCGGGCGTTCAGGCACTCAGGTCCGTGACCACCTGCCGGATCACCGAATCCCAGTCGCCGGGGACGGGTTGCCGGTAGATTCGCAGCGTGGGATACCAGGGGCTGTCGTCCCGGTCCAGCATCCAACGGAAGTCCGGCGCGTAGGTCACCAGGAGCAGCGCGGGGATGCCCAGGGCGCCGGCCAGGTGCGCCAGGGCCGTGTCGACCGTGATGACCAGATCCATGCCGGTGAGCGCGTAGGCCGTGTCGGAAAACGATGTCAGCAGGGGCGCCAGGGACACGTAGCCCGGCAGGGACGGGGCGTCGGCGCGGCCCATCTGGAACCCGTGCCAGGCCACGCCGGGGAGCGCCCCCAGGGGTTCCAGCCGCGCGGCCTGGATCGAGCGCTCCGCGTCCCGGGCATGCCCGGAGAATCCCGCCCAGGCGAGGCCGATGCGGACCCTTCCCTCGGAGGCGGCCAGGGCCGCGGCGATGGACTCGGCGTTGGAGACCTGCCGGGGCACACCCAGATAGGGGATGTCGGCCGGTATGGTGTCCAGGCTCGTCTGGAACACCGCGGGCAGTGAGTACAGCGACACCTGCAGATCGAAGGGCGGCAGAGGCATGCCCTGAGGAACCACCTGGTCGATGCCCGCGCAGGTGGTCACCAGGTAGGCGAGCTGGGGCTGCACCAGCAGCACGACCCTGCCCCCCCGGGCCTTCACCAGCGGCAGGTAGCGAATGAGCATCAGCGTGTCCCCGAGGCCCTGCTCGTAGTGCACAAGGAGCGTCTTCCCCTCGAAAGACTCGCCCTGCCAACGGGGCTCGGTGAACGTGCGCTCGGGGCCGACGCAGCCAGGCACGTCGAGGCGCGCTTCCCACTGCGACCAGCCCTGGGGCATCACACCCCGCAGCAGGTTCTCGAAGCCGGCCTCGAACACCAGGTACTTCGAGTCGGGATCGAAGCGGCGGAAGCGCTCGAGCTCGGCGTGGAATTCCGTCCACTGCCCCTGGCCGTAGTAGACCTGGCCCAGAAACTGGTGGGCCGAGAGGTTGGCGGGTTCATGCTGGATCACCTGCTGCAGGATCGTGCGCGCCTCGATGGGATCGAGTTGCGCGAGACGGGCTTTCGCCAGGGCGAGCAGCGCGTCCACCCGGCCCGGCGCGAATGACAGAACCTGGCGAAGCAGGGTTTCCGACTCGACCCAGCGTCCCTGCTTCTGGTGCATGCTGGCGCGATGGAACAGCGCGGACGGCTGGCTTGGCTCGAGGGTGAGGGCCCGGTCACAGGCGGCCAGGGCCTCGTCGACCCGCTGGAGGCCCAGCAGGAGCCCCGCCAGATCCGTCCAGGCGAGGGCATCCCCGGGCTGGACCTCCAAGTAGCGGCTGAACGCCTCGACAACCTCTTCCGGGCCGCCATGGGCGAGCCGATCCCGGACCTTGGCTAGCAGTGCGGCGGCAGCTGGCTTCACGCATCACCCTCCTGATCAAATCATGCCCTCATTTCCACCTGGAGGGCGGTGGTCAGATCAGGCGGCTGGCCTTGCTAGATGCCGCTCAGGCTGGAACTGGCGGAGCGCATCTGGCTGAGGGTCGCTTCCATCATGTCGAACTGCGCCTTCAGGGCCGCCTTGCGCTTGTCCAGGAGCACCTGGCCGGATTCGATCCGCTGGGTGAGGCTCTTGTTCTGTTCATCGAGGCTCGTGCGCGTGGTCTCGATGGTGCCCGAATACGACGTGAGGCCCGCGATCAGGTCCTGGAGCTTCTGGCCGACGCCCCGGCTCAGCGTCAAGGTGCCGGTGCCCGAGCCCGTCACCGCCAGGTTGAGCCCTTCGAGCGGACTCCCCGTCGGTCCCTGCAGGGTACCGTTGACACCCGAGAGGCCCGAGTAGGTGACGCCGTTATAGGTCAGCGAGCCGCTGATGGCGCCGCCCGCCCCGTACGTCAGGTCGAAGTCGACCGCGCCGGTCTGGGTGGCCGAGCTTCCGCTCGTAAAGGAGACATTGCCGTTGGTGGACGCTCCAGAGAAGGAGAACACGCGCTTGACCGCGTCGGGATCCTTGTCCAGGGCGGCCTGGAAGGCCGTGACATCGAGGGACAGCGTGCCGTCGATGGCCGTCTTGATGCCGAGCTCGGCTCCGGACTTGTAGAGAGCCGAGGCGGAAATCCCGTCCGGGTTGCTGTTCAAGGCGGCCCGGACCTGGTTGATGACGGAACGCGCGGTGCTGTCGCCCGTGAGGGCCCCAGGTACGACCTCCCCGTCGCTGCCCTTCACGGCGGTCGAAGCGTCCTTGTAGACCTTCAGCAACGCGTTGAACTTGGTCAGAACGTCCTGCATGCCCGCGGTGGCGGCGGTCTTGTCCTGGGCCACCGTGAGGGTGGTGGCGTTGGTCGCGTCGCCCTTGCGCAGCGTGAACGTAACGCCATCCACGGCATCCTTCACGGTGTTGGTCTTCCGGGTGAGCTGCACGCCGTTGACGGAGAACACCGCATCCTGGGCGATGCCGCTGCCTGCAGAACTCAGTCCGCCGGACAGGTCGCCGGGC
>Ga0316605_10000832_pt1 | contig 19018 bp, 13 predicted proteins | sample OWC_soil_day20_n_FD_207666 | JGI IMG/M metagenome (GOLD analysis project Ga0316605, IMG submission 207666) | Wetland soil microbial communities from Old Woman Creek delta, Ohio, United States - OWC_soil_day20_noCT | ecosystem: Environmental > Terrestrial > Soil > Wetlands | place: USA: Ohio...
TTATTAACAGAAATTTTTTCGTAAACTTTTTCAACGATTTTGTCTTGAACTACTGGGGTGATTTCGTTGAACTTCTTAGAGATTTCAGGCAGATCTTTCATAGTTTTTTGAGTTTAGTGAGTAAAAAAGTACAGAGACAAATATACACAAAAAATAAAATGAATGACCCTAAAATAAAAAAAATTGAACAAAAAATTATATTCTTACAAAAGTAGGGTTAAGCTTTGAAGTACAATCAAGAAACATTGAATTTAGTTCATTATTAAGTGTTTAGTAGTAATTTTATCCGTTATTTATAAGAATATGGAATGAGTGCTCCGCAGGGAAGTGAACCCCGCATTAGGGCGAAGCCGGAAAGCCCGCAAAGGAAGAAGCCGTAGGGATGCAGGGAGTTAAAGAGCGAGCCTGTGAGCTACTTTAATGACCATGCAGTCCCTCGGCTTATTACTGCGGACTTGCAGGCGGAGACCGACGGCTCCAGAAATGGCCTGTGGGTCGGAGGGTGCCGGAATGCCCAAAAAAAAATAAGAAGTAAGAAGTAAAAAGTAAAAAGTAAAAAGTAAGAACTGAAACCTGATAGCTGAAACCTGAAACCTAATAGCTGAAAGCTATAACTGCTATTCAAAAAATCTATACAATTTCAGTGTTACATTTATGTTATCTATAAGTCTAATTGTATATAATAAAAACAAAATATTAATATTATGAATCTATTTGAACAATATAACCCTTTAGAAGATCAGATTGTTAAGATTATCGACAATGAAGGGAAAGTGATCCATCCGGAGCGGATGCCTGCTCTGGAGGACTCGTTTGTTACTCAGGCTTATCAGGATATGCTTTTTGCACGTACCGCTGATTATATGGCTGTTTCTTATCAACGTCAGGGACGAATGTATACCTATCCGCCTAATCTAGGTCAGGAGGCAATTTCAGGAGCCCTTGGCAAAGTGATGCGCGAAGAGGACTGGCTCGTGCCCGCCTTTAGAGAATTGGGTGCCTGGCTCGCAAAAGGGGCTACTCTGAAAGAAGTTTTTATGTATTACATGGGCTACGAAGATGGTTCCCTTTTCAAAAAAGCCAAGAAATTATTACCTATCTCTGTACCCATCGCTTCTCAGTTCTTGCATGCTACCGGAATAGGATATGCTATCAAGTACAAGAACGAGAAAAATGTGGTTTTTGCAGTGGTTGGCGACGGTGGAACTTCCGAAGGGGACTTCCATGAAGCGTTGAACTTTGCTTCCGTTTGGCAAGTTCCTGTGGTTTTTATCGTGCAAAACAACCAATTCGCGATCTCTGTACCTGTTAAGAAACAGATGAACTCAGTCAATATCGCTGTTAAATCGTTAGCCTACGGAATGCCGGGGATTAAAGTGGATGGCAACGATTTCTTCGCCATGTATGTAGCACTTAAAGAAGCTGCAGAGTATGCAGAAGCTGGAAATGGTCCGGTACTTATTGAAGCGTTGACGTATCGTCAGGGAGCGCATACTACTTCCGATGACCCTACAAAATACCGTACTTCAGAAGAGGAGCAACTATGGCAAATGACAGATCCATTGGCGCGTTTCAACAAATATCTGAAAGATAAAAAGCTATGGAATGACGATTTGGAACAACAAGTGACAGAACAGTTTAAATTAGAGGTTGACAAACAGTTTCAGGAAGCTGAAAATGTGCCCCCTTACAAACTTGAGGATGTTTTCAAATTTACCTACGTGGATATGCCGGATGATTTGAAACTACAACAAACAGAATATGAGAATTTTTTGAAATGGAAGGAGAATAAACAATGAAAGTAATGAATATGGTTCAGGCAATCAATAATGCCTTAGATATAAAACTAGCCGAAGACCCTAACGTGGTAGTTTTTGGCGAAGATGTGGGCACCGAAGGGGGTGTTTTCAGAGTTACGGAAGAACTTCAACAAAAGTATGGAGAGAATCGGGTTTTCGACTCCCCACTAGCTGAATCAGCGATTGTGGGTAGTGCAGTGGGAATGGCTATGGCCGGTTTAAGACCGATTGTGGAGCTTCAGTTTTGCGGATTTGTGTATCCCGCTTTTAATCAGATCATCTCCCATGCAGCGCGGATCCACAACCGAACCCGTGGCAAGTTCAAAACCCCGATGGTGATCCGTTTCCCTTACGGAGGCGGCATCAATGCCCTTGAACACCATTCCGAAAGTATGGAAGCTTTATATGGTCACATCCCCGGAATCAAAGTCGTAATCCCATCAACTCCACATGACGCAAAAGGGATGCTGATTTCAGCCATCGAGAGTGATGATACCGTGATTTTCATGGAACCTAAAAGAATCTATCGCGCTATCAAACAAGAGGTTGCTGATGAGAAATTCTCGATCCCGATTGGAAAAGCAAAAGTGTTGACAGAAGGTACCGACATCACTGTGGTAGCTTATGGCGCGATGATACGTGAAGTGCAAAAAGCGATGGTAATGGCCAAACAAGCCAATATCTCCATCGAATTGATCGACTTACGCAGTATTTATCCAATTGATAAAGACACCATCATTAAATCGATCCAAAAAACCGGAAAATTAGCCATTGTGACAGAGGAGCCCAAAACATTCGGATTAGCCGCTGAAATCACATCTATTGCCACTGAAGAAGCATTTCTTTACTTAGAAGCACCTCCAAAACGGATAGCAGCTTTCGACACAATCGTGCCGCTTCCCAGAGGGGAACATTTCTATATGCAAACCCCTGAGAAGATATTCTATGAGTTGGAAAGATTAATGAAATTTTAAAATTGAGAAAACATGAGATATATATTTAATTTCCCCGACATTGGCGAAGGTCTTGATGAAGGCACCATTCTCGAATGGTATGTCGTGAAAGGGCAACAGATAAAATCGGGTGACCCCCTGGTAAAAATGGAAACTGACAAAGTGGTAACCGACATTCCATCCCCCAAAACCGGAACTTTGACGATGGTTTATGGCAAGATTGGAGAGGTTATCCACGTAGGAAATCCATTGGTTGAGATTGAGATAGAAGGTGTCGAAGGCGCCGCTGCAGTGGCAGAACAAAAGAAACCGGAATTTGAAGCAGTAGAAGAAAAAGGGGCCGGTGTTGTTGGAACGCTTGAAGTCGCCGGAAACAATGCCTATCTTCCATCCAGCGATGAAGGATCGAGCTCACAACAGGCAACTGCTGAAAAGAGTATGAAGAAAGTACTGGCTACTCCTGTTGCACGGGCTTATGCCAGAGAGTTCAATGTAGACATCAACCTGGTAACAGGAACCGGCCCAGGTGGTCGCGTGATGAAAGAGGACATCAAGAACTATTTCGAAAGTTTTAAACGAATCGAAGATAACGCTAAAGTGGTTCCACAACTTCCAACAGACAGAATCACATACCAACCACTCAGTCAGATACGGAAAACTATTGCTAAGAACATGACAACTTCCAAGCACACAGCAGTGCACATGACTGTTCATGAAGAGGTGGAGATCAGTGAGTTGATGCGGGTTCGTGATAAATTCAAAAAACAGTTTGCCGATAAGGATATCAAACTTAGTTATTTACCTTTTGTTCTAAAAGCAGTTGCTCTTGCTCTTAAAAAGCACCCTACTTTAAATGCCGAACTCGATCTCGAGGGAAACCGCATGGTATTCAAAAACTATGTTAATATCGGGATTGCTGTAGACACAGAAGATGGTCTGGTAGTACCGGTAATCCGGGATGTGGATCAGTTAACGATTGCCGAACTGGCCGTAAAAGTGATGGAGATCGCTGAAAAAGGGCGCACCCGACAACTATCATTAAACGACATGAAAGATGGAACCTTCACTGTTACCAACTACGGGTCGATAGGTGGCTTGTATGCAGTGCCTGTCATCAACTATCCACAGGCTGCGATCTTAGGGATTGGCCGTCTATTTGAAAAGCCCATTTTTAAAGGGACAGAGGTGGTGAAAGGGAGTTTTTTTCCACTATCCTTATCTGTAGATCATCGCATTGTAGATGGAGGGGAAACCACCCGTTTCATCAATACAGTGATGGCGTACCTCAATGAACCGGTATTAATGCTAATGGATTAATTTAAGAAAGGAGAAAAAACATGAAATACGATGTAGTAATCATAGGAGCTGGTCCTGCAGGGTACGTAGCAGCCATTCGCGCCGGTCAGGTTGGACTTAAAGTAGCGCTTGTAGAAAAAAAATATATTGGAGGAATGTGCCTCAACTGGGGATGTATCCCCACCAAATCACTGATTGAAAGTAGTAAAATGTTCCATCACATTCAAAATGGAGCAGAGTTTGGTATTGACGGAATTGATGTAGAAAAACTCAGTTTTAACTGGGAAAAAGCCAAAAAGAGAGCCACCAAAATCGTGCGGAAGCTTACAGGTGGGGTCTCATTCCTGTTAAAGAAAAATGGAGTTGATGTAATCACCGGTGAAGCGATCATTCGGGATAACAACACCATAACCATCGACAACAGAGCGATAGAAACCGATCATATCATCATTGCAACGGGCTCCTACCCTACTCAACTCGAAGGTGTAGATCCTCAGGTGCAAACAGTGGAACTGGAACACCTTTTCAACCTAACAGAACTTCCAGAAAACATACTCGTATATGGTATGGGAGCTGTAGCTGTAGAGATGGCGCAGTTCTTCAGGATGATTGGTAAAAAGGTGAGTCTGGTCACTCCGGATCAGAATATGATTCCCGGAGCAGATCCCTATTTACTCGATTACTCTAAGAAACTCTTACAAAAATGGGACATTCCGGTGGTGTATTCCAAGTCACCCGGAACATATCAGGATGGAAATATTAAAATTGAAGAACACTCCTTGCCTTGTGATTTGATTGTAAATTGCAGTTTCCGTAGAGGAATTGTACCAACATCAAATGTAGAGATTGCTTTAGACCAACAAGGATTTATCGCAACAAACGAACACTTCCAAACCAACATCCCTCACATTTTTGCTGTAGGTGATGTAAACGGAAAGAGTTATCTGGCACACATGGCATCTGCACAAGGGATCTACGTAATCAACCATATCAAAGGGATCAATGCCGATTTTAATTTCAAGAATTATCCTTTAAACATTTACACCTATCCCGAAATGGCTCAGATTGGAATGACCGAAAAGCAATTAACTGACGAAGGCATTGACTACAAGCTAAGCGATTTCCCTTTGACAGCCAATGGAAAAGCGCTCACAGAAGGGAGTGCAGAGGGTTCTTTGCGCATCTACTCTGATAAAAAATATGGTCAGGTTCTAGGGGTTCAGATTGTTGCCGATCATGCCACTGATATGATTGCCGAAGCAGCTGCTTATATGAGCATAGAGGGGACCATTTACGATGTAGCACAAACCATACATGCCCATCCTACTATCTCAGAAATATTCATGGAATGCGCATTTGATGCCGTTGATAAAGCGATCCATAAATAGCAACAGTCTACTAACTAAAAAACTAAAAAAAACAAAGATGGAGAAGATCACCGTTAAAAAGTACGACTTACCTGACTTCGATATCATGGAGAGTCAGGATGATTTCACTGTCAAGGTATGGAGGCCCGATCAAACGTGTCTGGTGCTGGGGCAGAGTAATCATCCTGAGACTTCTCTAGTGGTTGAGGAGGTTCTGGAGGATCAAATTCCGGTTTACAAGCGACCATCGGGGGGAGAAACCGTCATTTTAACGCCCAATATGTTAGTGATATCTGTTGTTTTTCGGGTTCCTACGCTACAGAATCCAAAGCCCTATTTTGTCAAGATTAATAGTGGAATCATATCAGCATTAGAAAAACAGGGCGTTACCGGATTAAATCAGAAAGGGATCTCCGATATCGCGATTTATGACAAGAAAATATTAGGCTCATCGATATATCGAACCACAGAAAAGATGTTTTATCATGCCGTGTTGAACATTTCAGAAAGCATAGACACGATATCCAAATACATCGCCCACCCAGCCAAGGAGCCCGATTACCGCCAGGGGCGAAGCCACAAAGAGTTCGTCACTTCCCTTCAAGAAGCGGGTCACGAGCTATCGATTGAAAGGCTGGAGGAGTTGATTGTGGAGGAAATGGAATAAGGACGAAAGACGAAGGACGAAGGAATAATGAATAATTCGCGCATTCGTGGCTTTTTCAAGGAGCACAAAGTCACTCTAAGTAAAAAGAAGTTTCTCAAAGTTACTACTTTGTTTACTTTGTGCAAACTTTGAGAGACTTTGTGAACCAAAAATGAAGAAGAAATAAAACTTTTAAATTCAAAAATATTCATTATATTTGCAGAAAATTAAGCATGTTTAACTATTCTATCTAACTGATTCATAAACACAAATGAGTTGGTTAGTGACACTACCCAACTGAAATTAATGGCCAAAGATGGGAAACGCTATCTAACGGATATGCTTGATTATGAAGGCATTATTAAACTAGGAAAGCAGTTCCCCGGGGTCAAAGCAAACCGATTTATTGAGTGGTTTACCTATAGTGACGAAACTATTGATGGAAAGAGCAAAACCAAAGCGTATGCTCTTTTTGAAAGTTCATTCATAGAACATATCGAAGTGGGCACCATCAAAGGATTACAACAAATTCACGCCTATTTATTTGGCGGGTTATATCATTTTGCCGGACAAATACGACGAATGAATATCTCCAAAGGGGGTTTTCAGTTTGCAAATGCACAGTTTTTAAGTCAAACATTGACTAAAATTGAACAGATGCCTGAAACAAACTTTGATGAAATTGTAAACAAATACATTGAAATGAATATTGCTCATCCATTTATGGAAGGAATCGACTATTCCTATTATTACGAAGAATAAGGACGAAGGACAAAAGACCAAGGACGAAGGACGAATTAATAATGAATAATTCGTGAATTCGCGGCTTTTTCAAGGAACACAAAGTCACTCTAAGTTAAAGAAGTTTCTCCAAGATAATACTTCGTTTACTTTGTGCAAACTTTGAGAGACTTTGTGAACCAAACAAAGAATCTGATCCGTTTAAATCTGCGTTTGAAATTCTTCATTAATATATTTGTTAATTTTTACTATTTTTGTTCTTCTAATCTAAACTAACTACACGATGAAAGACGAAATTATTATCTACCAGGCCAATCAAGCATCCACACGGATTGAAGTAAAAATTGAAGATGAAACTGTATGGCTTACTCAAGCACAAATGGTTCAATTATTTAATTCTACTAAACAAAACATTAGTTTACATATCAAGAATATTTTTAAAGAGAATGAACTTGTTTATAATTCAACTGTCAAGGAATACTTGACAGTTCAACAAGAAGGAACCAGGATTGTTAAAAGAAAAATTATAATTTTTAATTTAGATGTAATAATTTCTGTTGGATACAGAGTAAAATCATTACAAGGCACCCAATTCCGTATTTGGGCTAATAAGATTTTGAAAGAGTATTTACTTAAAGGTACAATAACTAATTACAGAGTAGATAATCTTGAAAAAGATATGTTTTTTGTAAAAAACATACTAGATGAAATTGACATTCAACTTCAAACCAATCTACCATCAAAACAAGGCATCTTCTTTAATGGACAAATATTTGATGCTTATGTTTTTTTCTCTGAAATTATCAAAAAAGCTCAAAATGAGATCATTCTTATAGATAACTATATTGATGAAACGGTTTTGACTTAATTATCTAAGCGAAACAAAAACGTTTCAGCAATTATTTTCACTGGAAATATTTCTCAACAACTTAAATTAGATTTGGAAAAGCACAACAAACAATATCCTCCTATTGTAATAAAACAGTTCTCGGAGTCTCACGACCGTTTTATAATAGTGGACAGAAGAGAACTCTATCACCTAGGAGCCTCTCTGAAAGACTTAGGCAAAAAATGGTTTGGCTTCTCCCGAATAGATTCTTTCACTGAAATGCTTTTAAATAAACTTAAAATTGTATAAAATCTCATTCGAGCATTCGCGGCATTTTTTTGGAGCACAAAGTCACTCTTAGTAAAAAGAAGTTTTTCAAAGTTATTACTTCATTAACTTTGTGCAAACTTTGAGAGACTTTGTGAAACAAAAAAAGAATCTAATCCATTTAAATCTGCGTTTGAAAATCCGTGTCATCAGCTTTCCATTCTAGGACGAAGGTCTTTCAAATATTTATTCCCGAAGGGATGATACCTTTGTAGGATTGAGAGGATCAAGATCAAATAAAAAAACTCAGCAAGATTGACAAATTAGTAAAAAATATGAACTAAATTTTATGACACACCTATTGTTATTATTCTTTTAACTTTCCAGATATTTGATTCCTTTTTTAAAATATAAACTGCACTCATTCCTGCCATCGAACCTTGCATAAATGAAAAATAAATTAGTGCTTTATTATGGTCTATAATATATGGTCTGGAAAGAGAACAATAGCCTAAACAATTCATATCACTTGTTAATTTAAACCAACAATTTTTTAAAACATTAGCCACACTATCTCTATTATTATATGAATTTATTGATCTATATGGATGAAATATTGAATCTAGGTATGATTTTTTTACAAATGAAATATTTTTGTATTTGCCTGATAAATCTGAAAGTTCCGCAATCTCGAGTGATCTTAAGTGAAAATTTCTATTTAGTTTTTCAATATTATTTATATCTGAAGTATCAACATCGAGATAATCATGATAATAGCTATAAAAGTTACCATCATAAAATTTTCTAGTAATCTCAATTATGGCATTCAAGCTTTTATCGTCTATTGTTTTTGTAGAATCAATTAATAATATTGTTTTAGTTGAATCATTATGATATTTTAAAAAGTAATATTCCAGTACTGCATTGTAAATATTTTGTTCTTCATTATTGGCTTGTGAGAAGGCTAAAAATGAATTTAATATTAATATTAATATGATCAAAATTTTATTCATTTGGTTTTAAATTTAAAAAAATCAATCTTATTTTATTTATAATCTAAATGGACAGGAATTCTATACCGAACTCTAACCAATTTCCCATTTTGCATTCCGGGTTTCCAATTAGGCATTTGGTTCAGAAGCTGCATTGAACTGTCAATCCAAGCTTGCCTACACTCGGCAAAAACTTCATTTTCCAATATATGAATGTAATTATCTTCTATTTCGACTATTTTATTTGTAATGGATCCATCTTTTTCAATAACAAAATTCAAAATGATGTACGTAACATAACAATTTACATCTTTTGTTTTATAATTTGAAAATAAAAACTGATTCAATTCAGACTCACCTCCCATAAATTGTGGCATTACTTCCACATAATCATAAATTGAAGTGTCATTGATGTCGCTTTGAGAAAACCCAATCTGCACGAAAAGGAAAAAACACAGTATAAGGATTATTCTTTTCATAATTAGGCTTTTTGTATATTTAATTTTTTCTTTGCAAAAATAATATAAAATTGACAATCAGAAAAGAAAAATTATAAACGTATTAACTAGTGTAAAGTTGTACGAATGAAACAAATCCGTTTAAATCCGCTTTTGAAAATCTGTGTCATCCGCGTTCCAAATTTTTCATTAGCTGTATACTATTTGAAGCTCAAAATCACTCTAAGTTAAAGAAGTTTCACAAAGTTATTACTTCTTTTACTTTGTGTAAACTTTGAGAGACTTAGTGAACCAAAAATGAAGAAGAAATTAAACTTTTAAATTCAAAAATATTCATTATATTTGCAGAAAATTAAGCATGTTTAACTATTCTATCTAACTGATTCATAAACACAAATGAGTTGGTTAGTGACACTACCCAACTGAAATTAATGGCCAAAGATGGGAAACGCTATCTAACTGATATGCTTGATTATGTAGGCATTATTAAACTAGGCAAGCAGTTCCCCGGGGTCAAAGCAAACCGATTTATTGAGTGGTTTACCTATAGTGACGAAACCATTGATGGAAAGAGCAAAACTAAAGCGTATGCTCTTTTTGAAAGTTCATTCATAGAACATATCGAAGTGGGCACCATCAAAGGATTACAACAAATTCACGCCTATTTATTTGGCGGGTTATATCATTTTGCCGGACAAATACGACGTATGAATATCTCCAAAGGGGGTTTTCAGTTTGCAAATGCACAGTTTTTAAGTCAAACATTGACAGATATTGAACATATGCCGGAAACAACTTTTGATGATATTGTAAACAAATACATTGAGATGAACATTACTCATCCATTTATGGAAGGAATCGACTATTCCTATTATTACGAAGAATAAGGACAAAGGAGAATTAGCAAATTCGTAAATTAGCAAATGATTTAAATACCTGAATTTGTAAATTAATTCGTGAATTCGTGGCTTTATTTTGAAGCACAAAATCACTCTATGTTAAAGAAGTTTCACAAAGTTATTACTTGGTTTACTTTGTGTAAACTTTGAGAGACTTAGCGATACAAATAAATCTGTGAAAATCTGTTGCATTTGTGTCATCTGTGTTCTAAATGAGCAAAAGGCAAATAAAACAATTTAAAATCATTTAAGCTTTTGGGCTTTTTTATTTCTAATTAAGAACAAATCAAAAATTATTTTTATCTTCGCAACATAAGTTTGAAAGAAACAACATATAATTTGATCAAACCTTAATGATCATTATTAAATGAAGCAACATATTAAATATGAAACTACTACACACATCTGACTGGCATCTGGGACGAACATTGTATTCTAAAAAAGAGCGGCAGGAGGAACATGTCGCTTTTTTGAAGTGGCTGCTTCAAACTATTCAAGAGGATAAAATTGATATTCTCCTAATCGCTGGAGATATTTTTGATACTGCTTCACCCAGTAGTACTTCCCAAAAGATCTATTACGACTTCCTGATTCAGGTGCGCAATTCCGGGTGTAAACAGGTGATCATTGTTGGCGGAAACCACGACTCCCCCAGCTTCCTGAATGCACCTAAAGAGATCCTGTCGGCGCTGAATGTAACCGTTATTGGAAATGTTGGCGCTCAGATTGATAATGAGATCATCGTAATAAATGATGCCCAAAATGAGCCCGCTTTGATTGTGTGTGCCGTTCCATTTCTAAGGGAAAGAGATATTAGTCGGTTTGCTGAAGGGGAAAGCTATGCGGATCGCTCGAAAAGGATCAATGAGAATATCAAAAAACATTACGAAGAGGTTGCTGTCCGGGCTGAACAGATCAGACAATCTACCGGAAAAAGAATCCCCGTCGTTGCTACAGGACACCTTTCAGTCAGCGGTGGTAAGCGAGATGAGGATGATGGTGTTCGGGAAACCTATATAGGAAACATCGAGGCAATTGGAAGTGATATGTTCCCTGAATTGTTCGATTATGTAGCATTGGGGCATTATCATATTGCCTGTAAAATCAAGGAAAATATTCGGTATTGCGGCTCCCCTATCCCTATGGGATTTGGAGAAGCAAAACAAAAAAAATCTGTTTATATTCTTGATATTCAAGACTCCATCAACATAGAAACCAAAGAGATTCCTATTTTTCAAAAGCTGGAATCGATTGTTGGAGATAAAGAGTTGATTACAAAACGATTAGTTGAACTCAAAACGCTGGATCAATCTGTCTGGGTTGAGATGATCTATAAAGGAGGTGATGTTTTTCCCGATTTTACAGCCTGGGCTTACGAACAGACAGCAGATTCGAATATTGAAATTCTCAAAATCCAAAACCGACAATACCTGAATGAGGGCTTAACCATGGAAGACACATCCGTTTCTCTGGATGAACTCGATGTTTTTAAAGTTTTTGATACCTTACTGGAGAAAAACGGCATTTCCGAAGCCTCACAAGAGGAATTAAAAGCCTCTTATCAGGAGATCATCAGCGGTTTACACATTTCAGAATAATATCACATGAAAATATTAAATTTAAAATTTAAAAATATAAACTCCCTTTCCGGAGAAAACGAGATCGATTTCACCAATCCTATTTTCACCCATGAAGGACTTTTTGCCATCACCGGCAAGACCGGATCCGGAAAGAGCTCAATTCTGGATGCGATCTCTTTGGCGTTATATGGCAAAACCCCACGCGTAGATATCACGGGAACAGAAAATGCGGTGATGACCCGAGGGGAAAAAGACTGTTATGCCGAGATTGTGTTTGAAGTGGAAGGGAAAAAATGGAAATCATCATGGAAACAGGAGCGTGCCAGAACCGGAACTTTAAAACAGATAGAACGGGTCATTGCAGATGAAAATGATCAGATTGTTGCCGATAAAATTTCCATCAAGGGAGAACGGAAAAACGAAGATGAAAAAACAGTCAATGAGAAGATTGTAGAGATTCTTGGACTCACATTTGAGCAATTCACTAAGGTGATCATGCTGGCACAGGGAAGTTTCGCAGCGTTTTTACAGGCGAACAAAGCTGAAAAAGGGGAATTGCTGGAACAGATAACCGGAACTGAGATCTATGCTCAAGTATCTCAAAAAGTGTTCGAGAAAAATAAAGAGGAAAAAGATAAGTTGGATAAAATCGTCCTGGAATTAGGACAGATCAAGATATTGACAGAAGATGAGATCAACCGGTTTAACCAGGAGATTTCTGACATTGAAATACTTAAAAAAAATCATGAAGCAGAGATCCAAAAAATAACGATTGCCATCAAATGGCTTCAGGACTTGGAAAATCTGGAACAATCGATTCAGGAAAATCAAAAGAAAGTTCCTGTTTTAGAAGAAAATGCACTCAAAATCAAATCGGAATTTGAACAAGCTGAAATCGCATTACAAACTTCCAAAAAAATCTGGAATGAGCAAATGCCGGTTTTTAAAGCGGTTCGGAATTTAGACACGAAACTAGCACTCAAACGACCATTATATCAATCTATTATAGCATCTTTAACAACCCTGGAGCTTCAAAAATCAAATATTTCAGATTCAATACAAAAAGGAAATGACGATTTAGTAAAAGCTGAACAAGTTTTGGTCGAAAAAAAGGAATGGGCAAAACAAAATGGTGTTTTTGAAGAATTGGTTTCCAAATTTACTGCTATAGAAAGTGAACATGAATTAATACAAAACAAAGCTGGAGAAATCAATAAAATAAATGAGGAACTTTCGAATATCCAGGAAGGTATATTCCTAAAAAAGGAGAGGTTCGGAAAAACAAATCAATTATTTAATAGTAAAAATCAGGAATTAATCACCAAAAGTAAAGATCTAGATTGTAAAAGAAAGGAACTGGAAAAGGTGTTAAATCATAAAGAGATTCTTACCTATCAATCTGAAAAAGAGCATATTATTGCTTCAAAAACTCTTATAGATTCACTACTGGAAATTGATAAAACTATTAATAATCTCCAGAAAGAGATCTCCGGAATTAAAATTTTATTAGAAGAGTCTGAATTTCAGGAAAAAAAACTGCTCATAAAGGGTAATGAATTCAAAAAGGAACTTTCTAATGGGGAAGAAAAGGTACAATTGTTAGAAGAGAATATCAAATTGGCTCAAAAAATTCAACTTTTGGAAGAGCATCGCAAAGAACTCAAAGATGGTGAAGCATGTCCACTTTGTGGAGCACTGGATCACCCTTATGCCATCGGAAATATTCCGGAAATGGGGGCAAAAGAGAAAGAATTACAATCCCTCAAATCTCAAATCAAAGAACTCACTTTTAATTTGCAGGAGATTGAGAAAAAAATCGCTCAATTGGGTTCTGATAAGTCAAATCATCTTTCAAATCTTTATAAAGAGGAGCATATTCTAGAAGAATACCTTCTTAAACAAGAAAAATTCAGTTCAGAACTCCAAAAAATGATTTCAAACCTTATCATTTCAGATGAGAATAGAACCTCTTTACTTGAAGAACTTAAGTTACAGAACCAAAAAGAATTAGATACTATTAATAGCACGATCACGATTGGTTTAGAATTGGAAAAATCGTTAAAAATTCTACGAGATATTGAGATTCCAAATTTGCAAAAGGATAAGGAAACGCTGGAAAAAAGTAAAAATGAAGCAGAAACAGCTCTAAAATTAGCGGAACAAGAATTGTTGACTAAAAAAGAGTTTTTACAAAATCTGGACGAGAAGTATCAGGTTGATCAAGAAGGGTTTTTGAAAAAATTAGAAAAATATGGGGTTCAGACGATCTCAGCATTAAAAACATGTCTGGAAAAATGGACGTTAAATAAAAAGGAAAGTGATGAACTTCATGAAAAAATCGTAGATTTTAAAAATAATATCACGATATATAACAGTAAGTTAGGAGAGATCCATGCTCAAATAGATCAAAAAAATGGTGAAAAACTGATTATTGAAAGTGAGTTGCAGGAGTTGCAGATGGAGAGGACTCAACTATTTGGAAATAAAATAGTGGATGACGAAGAAACCCGTCTGAAAAAGGATATAGATAACAACGAAAATCTTAAAGCTCAAATTGAAAAAGAGCTTTCTGCAAACAAATTGGAATTAAACGGATTTCTGGCAATTATTGAAGAAAAATCAAAGGAATATTCAGAAAAAAAACAGCAAGAGATCACGGCAAAGACGAAAGAGGAACTTCAGACGGAACATGATGAAATGAGAAGTTTGATCAATGAACTATCGCAGAAAGTGGGTGGTTATGATCAGTTGTTAAAGTCGAATGAAGAAAACCTGAAAAAGAGTGGCAAGAAGCTCAAAGAGAAGGAGCAACAACAGATGATCTGCAATAAATGGGCAAAACTCAATGAGTTGATTGGCTCATCGGATGGGAAAAAGTATCGCAATTTTGCCCAGGCACTCACATTTGAACATTTGATAGGGATTTCGAATAAGCAGCTGCAAAAAATGTCAGACCGTTACATACTCAAGCGAACCAATGATGCATCCAATCCATTTGAGTTATCGGTTATTGATCAGTTTCAGAACAACGAAGAGCGCACTGCACAGAATCTTTCAGGAGGCGAAAAGTTTATTGTTTCGTTATCACTTGCCCTAGGCTTAGCCAATATGGCGAGCAAAAATATGAGCATTGACACCATGTTCATTGATGAAGGTTTTGGAACATTAGATTCTGACTATCTGGATGTTGCTTTAAATGCACTTTCCAATCTACAAAGTGAAGGAAAAATCATAGGTGTAATCTCGCACTTAACAGAACTCAAAGAGCGGATCGCCACCCACATTGAGGTGGTTGCGAGTGGTAATGGACATTCTAAAATCAGGATTGGGTAAAAGACAAAGGACGAAGGACGAAGGACGAAAGACGAATTAGCAAATTAATTCGTGAATTCGTGGCAATAGTTTAAAAAACTTATTATATTTGCACTTTAAAATTAATAGGAAGGAATAAATTCAGTAACAGAAATTTTATTTTAGCAAAAAAAAATTAAAATGAAACAGAAAATCTTATATTTATTACCAATTTTTATATGGGTAGTTTGTATGCAATCAAATACAAATGCACAAAATTCAGCGTATTATTTCTGTGATAGAGAACAAAAAGAAGATGGAACAATTAGGGATTGCTGGAAAGGAAATGACTGTATGTTTATTGCAGGAAATACTTTTGAAAAAAGAAAATTCATGCCCTATATCATGAAAATTGATACTCTTGGCAATATTGTGTGGTCAACCATTACTTTGGACACAACTATCTCATATCAGGATGCAGATATACTGATAGAAAAAATAATGTATTCGGATAATTATATATTTGGAATATGTAGAATTGAAACATTTACTGAACCACGAAGAGAAATATGGAAAGTTGATGCAACAAATGGGACTATTGTTTGGAAAAAGCCCTATGTTACCAATTATGATCAAACACCGGAGCATATCGTTGATTATGACAGTACTAAATTTCTTATTACATATATGCATGTGTATACTACTCCTACTGTTTATAGTAACTACATCAGGAAGTTCGCATTTATTAATAAAAATACAGGAGATAGTATATCAAATCACGCAATAAATACGCCATCAAATATAGCAGAATTTTATGGATTTGGGATTGATCATGAAAAAAACATTTATTTCACATGCACTGATACCATTTTCAAAATTGATCATAATAATTTAGATAGTGTCGTATGGCGTGTACAATATCCATCAGCTGATATTTTAGATTTCTCAAAGATTTATTTTGATTCAAACGATAGTTTGTTTTTGTTTGGGAGGAAAGAAACATCCTATCAAAAAGGAAAAGTTGTTCATTTAAATAAAAATAATGGGACTTTATTATGGGTAGTTAGTGGATTATCTCAAGATATTTATTATAGTAAAATGGTTGATAAAAATGGCAAACTATATGTAACATGGAATCATCCTTATTATGGTGCTTTTTGGACCACCAAAATTGATAAGAGTTCAGGATTGGTAGATTGGAATTCTAGCTATGTTTTCACTGGTGTAGGAACACCAATTAGTTATTATGGAAATAGTAATGGTGCTAATTCAATTGACATTGATAATCAAGGAGATCTGTATTTGACTGGATTTTATGCTATTGATAATTGGGGAATTTTAAAGTTGGATGGTAGTACTGGAAACCCCATTTATGAAGCAACTATCACTGAAGATTCCCTTATGTTTGATGAGAAAAGCAAAGGGCTCTTTGTTTGTGTATTAAACAACTCCCCCTATTGTTTCGGGGAACTACAAACTATTAGAAATAATTCAATCAAAAGGAGTACTTCAACTTTTGTTAAGATTGATGGAAGTACAGGCTTAACATTAATTAAAAAATATATTGGCGGTAACTATCAGTTTCCTTCTAAAACAATAGAAATTATTGATTATAAACCGGATAAAACAATCGTTTTGAAACAAGTTGGTAGATTTGTTTATTTAGAAGTTTATGATTTTCATAAAAATATTATTTGGGAAAAAAAATTTACTAAAGAATATTACCTTTTTGGAACCAATGTTACTGTTTCACCAAACGGGAATATTTTCATGTCTGCATATACAAATATTAAAGCTAATATATATCCGTATCATTATTCTTACAATGATAATATATTTGTATATCAACTTGATAGTTTAGGAAATCAAATTTGGGAAAAATCTTTTTCAATAGGTTCTTATAATACTAAACCCATAGAACTCTATGCTGATAACGACTGTGTTTTTGTTTTTTATCAGGATCCTGAAGATTTTTATCCTGAGTACAATCAAATTCACTTTAGAAAGATCACGTACAATTCTATTTCACCTGATATTAATACTTATTTCGTTTATCCTAATTTGATTGCACGAACAAAAATTTGTGAGAATCAAGACAGTAGTAGAATATTCATTTTTGGGGATACTTATTCATACTGGAATTTTCAAGCGATAGATAAAAGCACTTTAACGATGACTCACACAAATAAAATTCCCGCACCTTTAAATGTAATAAATTATGTTCAAAAAATTGATACAAATCTTGTTTTTTTAACCGGAAAGAATAATCTAAATAATGAATCTTTCGGCATTTTTAATACTTTAATTAGTGATACAATTTGGACAAAAAAATATTCAATTTCTAATTCACAAGCCATCAAAGGGGTTATTGATGATCAAAAACAGTATATTTATATGATTAGTCATTCTAATAATAACATATTAATTAGAAAACTTGCGGTTTTAGATGGACAAGAAAGTTGGCAATATGAATATAATGGCAGTAGTAATTTAGATGATTTTCCGACAGATATTTCGTATGACAATTATAGAGGGCAAGTTATTGTGAGTGGATATGAAACCGAAAATTCAAACAATAAAAAAGCATTAATACTCGTATTAGATTCATTAGGAAGTGTCATAAGTACTAATCAATTTCCTGGAGATTTTAATGGCAACAATTATGCCCTTTGCACTAAAATTTTACCGGATGGATCTAGTTGGGTCGGTGGAAATTTGAATACATACTCTTACGGATTAGCTGGCTTTATTTTTGAAATGGAATCTTCTATTAATTCAAATGTTGATGATTTTTCTCAATCTGATATCGATTGTGTTTCCATTTTTCCAAACCCATTTACTTCACAAACTACAATTAAATTTAATAGACCTATTGAAAAAGGAAAACTCATATTATATAATTCTATTGGCAATAAAATCCTTGAATTAAATGATATCTGTGAACAAACTATAATATTATACCGAAATAATTTATCCTCAGGGTTGTATATAATGAAAATATGGGAGAACAATCATTTTATAACAAGTAAAAAAATTGTTCTTTTCAATTAACAATTATCAACTTTTCATGGAATAGTTAACATAGAGAAGTAATAGTGTTTTTTAAAATATATAATAAAGTATCAACTCACTGGCAATCTGTTACATATATTTCATCTGTATACTATTGAACGAAGGACGAAAGACGAATTAGCAAATTAATTCGTGCATTCGTGGCATTATAATTTCAAAGATTGTTAGAATATGTTTATTTGTTTATTTTTGTGAAATTATTGTGAAATTAAAAAAAATCTATGAACCCAAAACATTTTATTTTTCTCTTCCTGTCTTTTTTGATCATGATCTTTTTGGGTTGTAAAAAAAATAAAACAACCATTTATGAAGAAATCCTCGAAAAAGATCAAGTCAAGCTTGAAAATAATATCATAGAAAATTATAAAAAATATCTTCCTACAGATACAATTATTAGATTGAAATATTCCATTTTTTCAAAAAGGCTGGGTTATCAGATTGATGATTTTGACAAACATAGAAAAAAGTATTTAGCTGAATATGAAGGATATGATAAAAATGGAAAATTTATTGAATATATTCTTTTCACTTCAGATGGTCAAATAATTCAACAAGACATATCTGTATATCAAAATGGACTTTTAAAAGATTTATATCGTTTTTCAAATAAGTATCATAATGAATTATATAAATTTAGCAACTATTATGATCAAAATAAAAGATTTCTTTTTTCTACAATGTCAACCTTCAAAAAAAGAATAATAGAGGTCACCATTTAATTTCATATCTTTGCACTTAGAAAAACAATATAATTATGGAAATATTCAAAGGACAAAACCTCTTAGAGTTTGCTGAACGCTTCAAAACAGACGAAGACTGTAAAAAATA